>JAEIGA010000469.1_pt1 | contig 59287 bp, 45 predicted proteins | sample 9270691 | NCBI WGS metagenome assembly JAEIGA01 (sample SAMN17057246, study PRJNA624740) | gut metagenome | biome: biome; isolation source: fecal sample | host: Bos grunniens | place: China: Xizang | collected 2019 | reverse complement strand
GAAAGACTCGCCGAAGCGTACCTGACAAGCAGCGTCACGACCCAACTCAATCTCGTCGACGATGATCTTCTGCGACTCGCCGCGGTGGTGGAACTCCGACTCTGTCTTGTGCTCCAAGATATAGTAGCGACGACCTGAAGCGTTGAAAATAGCACCCATACCAGCACCTACTGAGCCATCGATGGTTCTTTTGTAGTTGTTCTCCATAGTGTAACTTGTTTAGTTATTTTTTGTTGTGTTACTCTTATTTGCAGGCAGTTAGCCTTGTGTTATGAGAAGATGTAGCGGCGGTTGCCGATAACTATGATGTCGCCCTTCTCCAACTTTGTCTTACGCTCAACGCAGATGTAGGTGTTCTTAAGCTCGCTCAAATTGCGAATATACCACTCGCCATTCTCGCATACCACCTCTGCCTGTGCGTCCTCTGCTATCGACATATTTGCAGGCTCTACATTCTCACGATTGAGTGTTATGCTGTTGCCGTTGAGAGCTACCGCTAAAGCGTTGCCCGAAAAGCCGTCTACAGGTGTCAGTGTATGCTGCGCGCTCTCGGCTGTGGCTTGAGGCTGCTCGACAATAAGGTTGTCGGGAAGCTCGCGCACAGTAGACTTTGTCTCGCTGCTTGATTTAGTGGGCTTAACCTCGGGTATCGCACCTAATATAACAGTCCTCTTTGTGTCTGACACTGTAGGCGTAGGCTCAACCTCGGGTGTAGTAGCCATCACGACGGTCTTTTTTGTATCTGACACTGTGGGCATAGGCTCAACTTCGGGCATAGCACTAACCACTACCGTCTTCTTGGTGTCAGCGGGTGATGGTGCAGGAGCTTCGCTCTGCTTGCTTCCCATTATCACTGTACGCATCATACTGTTTGCCTGTGATGGCGTACTCTGTGGTGCTGGCTCGATAGGGTTGTTATTAGACTGCTCTTCCCATCCACAGTTGGGGCAATATGACGTGCCACCAATGAGGACATAGCCACACTTTGGGCAGTTGAGCACTTCGTTGTTGTTGGCTGCTGCGGGCGCACTATCAGCGGGTGCAGGTGCGCTCTCTGCTGGAGCAGCTGCGGGCATCTCACTGATTTCGGGCAATAGCTGATTACACTTTTCGCATCGTTTTACCTCGGCGGGATTCTCCCAGCCACAATTATTACATCTCATATCTTTTTGTTTTTATATCTTCGTCGTCAACAACCATATCGAATATGGTGTGCTGCACTACGTGTTACCATCGGGTAGCACGTAACGTAGGCTATCAAATTTCTCAAAATAATTGAATCCTGTCGAGTGGCTACACTCATAGCGCGCACCAAGACACTCTCCTAATTCCTTTATAAGTACCTGTAACCCCTCTAAATAGACCTCTGATAAGGCTTGTGGTTTGAGGAGTGATAGAAACCAATGCAAATATAATAAAAAATTTTTTAAATATCACAAATTTAAGTTTTTTGATAATGAACTTTTATTCTCGAGTATTAGCTAATATTCTCCATTGCTGGTATATGCTTTCAATTTTGTTATTATGCGAGTGGGTGAGGATGGTGGTATCGTGCAGGGTGCTAATACATAAAAAAGTTGCATTTTAGGCGATATTTTTGTGATGTTTCAAAAAAAATATCTATTTTTGTGTCACGACTCTCGTAGTTATCCCGCGCGCTGTAACTATTCATAGCATCTGTTGTAGCATCGGGATATATGACAGCCACAGTATAAAACTTCTAAAAATTTTGAAATATGAATAAAGAGTTGTCGCTAAACCCCAATAGGGTTGTAGCATATCTGGGCAAGCCTGCCAAGGAGTTTACAAAAGCAGATATTGTACGTTACATACGCGAGAATGGTATTCGTATGGTTAACTTTATGTATCCTGCGGGAGATGGTCGTCTTAAGACCCTCAATTTTGTGATAAATAATGAGGCATACCTCGATGCGATACTTACCTGTGGTGAGCGTGTTGACGGCTCAAGCCTCTTCCCGTTTATCGAGGCTGGTAGCAGCGACCTCTACGTAGTACCGCGCTTCGCCACTGCCTTCCTTGACCCCTTTGCCGAGATACCTACCTTGTCGCTGCTCTGCTCATTCTTCAATAAGGATGGCGAGCCTTTGGCAAGCTCTCCGCGCTATACACTTCTTAAGGCGTGCGAGTGTTTTAGGCAGGTTACAGGTATGGAGTTTCAGGCTATGGGCGAGTTGGAGTACTATGTCATAGCCCCCGATAGCGGGATGTTCCCCGCTACCGACCAAAAGGGCTATCACGAGTCTGCGCCCTACGCCAAGTTCAATGAGTTCCGCACAGAGTGTATGGTATACATTGCGCAAGCAGGTGGTCAGATTAAGTATGGTCACTCAGAGGTGGGTAACTTCACTATTGATGAGCTTATATACGAGCAGAATGAGATAGAGTTCCTCCCTGTTGATGCTCTCGATGCTGCCGACCAGCTTATGGTAGCGAAGTGGATTATTCGCAACCTCGGCTATAAGTATGGCTATGAGGTTACCTTTGCCCCCAAGATTACTGCTGGTAAGGCTGGCTCGGGTCTACATATACATATGCGCATAGTTAAGGATGGTAAGAATATGATGCTTGACAATGGACAACTATCAGAGACTGCGCGTAAGGCAATTGCAGGTATGATGGAGCTTGCGCCCTCTATCACAGCCTTTGGTAACACCAATCCCACATCGTACTTCCGCCTTGTGCCACATCAGGAGGCTCCTACAAACATCTGCTGGGGTGACCGTAACCGCTCTGTTCTTGTGCGCGTGCCTCTGGGCTGGGCTGCCAAGAGCGATATGTGTCGCATAGCGAACCCGCTTGAGTGCGATAGCCACTATGATACATCGCAGAAGCAGACTGTTGAGATGCGCTCTCCCGATGGCTCGGCAGATGTATACCAGCTTATAGCAGGTCTTGCTGTGGCTTGTCGCTACGGCTTCGAGTTGGATAATGCCCTCGATATCGCCGAGCGCACCTATGTCAATGTCAACATCCATAAGAAGGAGAACGAGGATAAGCTTAAGCTCCTTGCACAGCTTCCCGATAGCTGCGCTGCCTCTGCTGATTGTCTTGAGCGTCAGCGTGCTGTCTTTGAGCGTCACGGCGTGTTTAGCCCTGCTATGATAGATGGTATCCTCAAGAGTCTACGCCGCTTCGATGACCGCACTCTACGTGCCGACCTTGAGGGTAAACCCGAGGAGATGCTGAAGTTGGTTTACACCTATTTCCACTGCGGTTAACCGCCTATCTATGGGGCGAGTGTCCCGATGGTTACAGCTGCCACTAATAGACCTTCGCGTCTGTTGGTGGCGGCTCTTTTTATGGTGTAAACAGTTTAGCTGCAATGGTAGATACAAGGGTGTGTAGCCCCTCCCCAAAAACGGCTGTTATGTGGCGTAATAAAAAAGATGGAGGGTAGCGTCTTCACAGATTGCCCCCTCCCAAGTTAGTTAGGTTAATGAGAATTTAGAGTGCGATGAGCAAATTTTGGTGTGTCCATGAGAATTATTCGAGATGTGTAAACCCATCGCCTCCTGTTTGCATTGCAAATGTAAGCAACATTTTTCTAAACTCCAAATTTAATCCAATATTTTTTCAAAAATATGTGTATTTATGCATTAAGAGGCGTCTGTATGCGTATATTTATGCATATTTAAATGGCAACGATAGAAAAAATGACCAACACGATGTAGGTGATAACGGCTACAACAGTGTCCATCCTTAAGAAGAATAGGGGCAGTGCCGTTGCACTGATCATAAGAACGGTCACAATTGAGGCTGCGGATGTTGACGGCAGCAGGACAAAGGCGGCTATCAGCACAAGTAACACGAGGTATAACATATTCCAGATGTTACGTGTTGCGAGAGTCAGCGACATTGCCTCCTTGCGGTGGAGCAGTAGCGCGCAAAGCTGTACAAAGAGGACTACGCCACCGAGCACCAGGCGAGATAGCGAGAGGTAGTCGCCAAGCTCAAATGACGATTGTATAAACATATTATCCCATAGTGCTGTTGCTGTGCTGGTGAAGCTCTCGCCGCAACACCACATAATGTAGCAGTATGTGAATATTGGGAGTGCTGCACCAGTAATGCCTACGAGTATGTCGCGCAGCTGTGCACGTATGAATATCAATAGTATAGGTAATACTATGAGCATAGCAAGCAGTGAACTATCCACAAGTGGCAGCGCACCGAGTGCAAGCATTGCCGTAAATAGGTAGTGCAGGCGCGAGCTATGCGTCATATAGTGGAATGTTCGTGCGAGCATCTCTGCGAGGAGCGAAGCTACGATAAGTGTTTGTAGCGAGTGGCTGCATATAGCAAAACCTGCGAGTATTATCGCGGTGAGAGATATTGCTGCCATCGTGCGCGAGGCGTAAAGGCTATCGCGTACTGTGGCGCGCGCTAAACGTAGCGAAGAGTGCATTATAAGCACCAGTGATAGCAGGGCGGCAATTATCGTGTGTGACGCTGCAAAAGAGTCTATTGCTGGTTGCAGTGGGGCGGTTGCAAATGGTGTCTCGGCTGCGGGCACATCTGCGGTGAGCATAGCACCGCGCACCACCGCTATTATGGCGATGATGATGAGTGTTATAAGGCTCTCGTGGAATTTATGTCGTGCAACGTCGAGAATCATAGCAACTGCAAAGATATGGTAAAATTATGAAAACACGCTCGCTGTTACGAAAAAAAGCGCGTAAATTAATAGTCACAAAACATAGCGGATGCAAATAGCAGCGCGCCAAAATTATTGATGGTTTTTATGCGGATAAAAATATTTCGTTGAATTTGGATAAAGCACATTACAGATGTGCACTCAATAAGTCAATAAATCAAGAAATAAGGTGTTAAAATTTAATAGATTTGCACGATTGTTTTTTAATTTCGACAAATTTTATTACCTTTGCACGATTTTATGCCTATATGTGTATGGGTATATACTTGCAAAAAGCAAATAACAATAACAAAATAATACAGCAATGAATATTACAAGAGAACAGCGTGACGGCGGCATTTCGGTATTGAAGGTCGTTGTTAATGAGGCCGACTACGGTCAGGCGGTTGATAGCCAGTTGCGTGAGTACAAGCGCAAGGCACAGATTCCCGGTTTCCGCCCCGGCATGGTACCTATGGGTATTGTGAAGAAGATGTACGGCAAGGGTGTGTTGGCAGAGCAGTCATATCGCATCGCCTCTAACTCGGTATTCGAGTACTTGCAGAAGGAGAACATCGACTATGTAGGTGATGTTATCCCCTCGGAGGAGCAGGGTGAGTTCGACTTCGACAACAACACCGAGTTCGAGTTTATGTTTGAGATTGGCGAGGCTCCCAAGATTGAGATGGAGCTCTCGGCAAAGGATAAGATTACCTACCACAAGATTAAGGTAGATAAGAAGATGCACAACGACTACCGCACAAACTACTTGCGTCGCTATGGTCGTTTGGTTGATGCTGACAAGGTTACATCTGACGAGGCTCTTAACGTAACTCTCGATAATGGCGATATGCGTATCGAGGAGGCTTATGTTGGTCTTATCTCTATGACCGAGGAGGAGCGCAAGCCCTTCAAGAATAAGAAGGTTGGCTTCAAGACCAAGGTAAACATCAACGAGTTGTACAAGAAGCCCGAGCAGCGTGCTGCAATCTTGTCTGTAAAGCCCGAGGAGTTGGAGGGTATCAACCCCGAGTTTGAGTTGGAGATCACCAAGATTCGTCGTTTTGCTGATCCCGAGCTTAACGAGGAGTTTTTCAAGATGGCGTTCCCCGCAGGCAACGTAACATCAGAGGAGGAGCTCGACAAGTTCTTCGACGAGGAGATTGAGCGCGAGCTTAAGCGTGAGACAGACTTTATGTTTGTTAACACTGTTCGTAACTTCGTTGTTGAGAAGGCTGCGTTGGCAATGCCCGAGGAGTTCTTGAAGCGTTGGTTGTATGTTATCAACGAGGGTAAGTTCACCCGCGAGGAGATTGAGAAGGACTTCGACGCATTTATCAAGATGTTTACTTGGAACTACCTCCAGAAGCACTTCATCAACGAGGGTGATTTGAAGGTTACTGCTGACGAGGCAAAGGCAGAGGCACTTCAGTTTGCACAGATGCAGTTTGCACAGTATGGTATGCCCTCTGCACCACAAGATATGCTCGAGAACTTCGCAAAGCAGATTATGGACAATAAGGAGCAGTTGCAGAAGATCTACGAGAAGCTCTACGAGGAGAAGGTTGTGGAGTACATCCGTGGTAAGGTTAAGGTTACCGAGAAGGCTGTATCTGCTGACGACTTTGCAAAGCTCGCACAGGAGTTGGCATAATCCAATAGCAGTTGCTTGACGATTCTATCCCGCGGGCTGTCTTACGACACTCGCGGGATATTTTAACTATTGGCGCATCTACTCCCGCTGGTTTATGGATGTAGACTGCGTGCTTGCGATGGGTGGTGGCGTAGTTTTTGACGCGTTAACCACATAAACATCATTATACCATTATTATACAATGACTGAATTTGAAAAATATGCCAGACTGAAGTGTGGTATCAACTCAATGACTCTGCACGACTTCAGCTCACACGCTTCGGGCTACGTGTCGCCCACGATTATAGAGGAGCGTTCACTCAACGTGGCGACTATGGATGTCTTCTCGCGCCTTATGATGGATCGCATCATCTTCCTTGGTGCTCCCATCTATGACGATGCTGCAAATATCATTCAGGCGCAGCTGCTCTTCCTGGAGTCGGTGGATGCTGACAAGGATATACACCTATATATCAACTCGCCAGGAGGCTCTGTGTCGGCAGGTCTTGGTATCTACGATACTATGCAGCTTATATCGTGTGACGTGGCTACTATATGTACAGGTATGGCGGCATCTATGGGTGCTGTGTTGCTTACAGCAGGTGCTGCGGGCAAACGCTCGGCATTGCCCCACTCGCGCGTGATGATACACCAGCCATTGGGTGGTGTTCAGGGTCAGGCGTCGGATATCGAGATTACAGCGCGCGAGATTGCCAAGACCAAGCGCGAGCTATACGAGATATTGTCGCAGCACTCGGGCGTGGATATCAAGCGCATCGAGGAGGATGCCGACCGTGACTACTGGCTCACAGCTGCCGAGGCGAAGGAGTATGGTCTTATAGATGCGGTACTCGCAAAGCGTAAATAGTATTACCCCCCCCAATAACGAAATAGATGACACAGAAATCACGTAAAGGCTCGGATCGCAAGGGCGGCGTATGCTCGTTTTGTGGTGCGCCAGCAGAGGAGGCGCCGTTGATGTTCAACGGAGCTGATGGCTCGATGATATGTAGCTCGTGCATCGAGCACGGCTACGGTCTGCTTGTCGAGCATAACATCATCGCTGGTAAGGGCAAGGCGGCATCAAAAAAGAGTGGCTTCAAGCCCCTTACTCGTGCCGACCTTATGACACCCGCCACCATCAAGAGCTTCCTTGACGACTATGTTATAGGTCAGGATGCTGCCAAGCGATATATGTCCGTTGCCGTGTATAACCACTACAAGCGACTATTGTCAAAAGGTAGCACGGGCGATGTAGAGCTTGATAAGTCTAATATCGTGCTCGTAGGCCCTACGGGTACGGGTAAAACACTTATGGCACGCACCATAGCTCGTCTGTTACACGTGCCGTTTACTATTGTTGATGCTACGGCACTCACTGAGGCTGGATACGTAGGCGAGGATGTGGAGAGCATCCTGTCGCGTCTGTTGCAGGCTGCCGACTACGATGTTGAGGCTGCCGAGCGAGGTATTATCTTCATCGACGAGATAGACAAGATTGCGCGCAAGGGCGATAACCCCTCTATCACACGCGATGTCTCGGGCGAAGGAGTGCAGCAGGCTCTGCTCAAGATTTTGGAGGGCTCTGTTGTCAATGTGCCACCGCAGGGTGGTCGTAAGCACCCCGACCAGAAGTATATTCAGGTGAATACATCGAACATTCTCTTTATCTGTGGTGGTGCCTTTGATGGCATCGAGAAGAAGATAGCCAAGCGTCTTAACACTAATGCTGTGGGCTATGGTACAGGTGCCAAGCAGCGTGTCGACGAGAAGAGTATTATGCAGTACATCCTGCCGCAGGACTTGAAGAGCTATGGACTCATCCCCGAGCTTATAGGTCGTCTACCTGTGCTTACATATATGGAGCCTCTCACGCGCGAGGCATTGCGCTCGATACTCACCGAGCCGAAGAACTCTATCATACGCCAGTATGAGTGCTTGCTCGGTTTGGATGATGTAAAACTTATGTTTGACGACGACGTACTCGATTATATCGTCGATAAGGCTGTTGAGTATAAGCTCGGTGCGCGAGGTCTACGCTCTATATGTGAGGCTATTATGCTCGATGTTATGTTTGATTTGCCGTCGAGTGATTGCCGCGAGTATCGTGTTACTCTCGACCTTGCAAAGCAGAAGATTGACCGCGCTGTGATGTAGTTGCGGTAGCACAACTTCAACAAATTAGGCGTATGCTACGGTACTCTCCCGAGGCATACGCCTAATTTATGTTTGTCGCTATTATCTGTTAGTTAATCTCGATTGTTATGGAGTCAATCGAGCCAATCTGTTCGATGGTAAATGCCGAAGTGTCGTACATATCAAATACGGTCGTATGGTCGTTGCTATCGCCATAGTTGTATGACACATCCTCTGACCACTCCGTAGTTGTTTTGTCATCCCATATCACGCTACCCGAGGGGTTGTTGCCTCGCCAAGTGGGGGTGTAGAAGAGTGTATCGTTGTGCTTCAGCGTAAGACGTATGATGCTGGGTGCAGCCTGCTGTGTCACCATCACCTTCTGTGATGCGCTACCAGCTCTGAATGTCACCAAACCGCTACGCTCCTCAACCTTGTTGTTTTGTGCGATATGTAGGCGTATTATGCCACTCTCAAGGGCACGGCTATCAACTAACTCTATCCACTTGTTCGCCGTTGTCATACTTATCTCTGCGTTTGTCTCCACCGCAAGCTCAACAACCTGCTCCTCATAGCTTACAGCAAGCTCGCTGCCTGTGAGTATCAGGGCATCCTTCTGTGCCTGTATCACCTCCACAGTCTGCTCCTTATAGCCGTTGCGCGTAACAAAACGTATTGTGGCACGACGAGCCTCATACTCATCGTTGGCAGCTACATCGAAGCGCACAACACTCTTTGTTGGCTCCTTGGCGCGGCTCTCAAGAGGTGTTATCCAGCCATCGCCCTCGTGTGATACCTCGTAGTCAAAGTTGACGTTGCTGTGTACCTCTATGCTGATTGTGCGACCTACGTATGAGACATTTACGGTCTCTTCGCTAATTGTGAGCGTCGTCCTCTTTTCGTTATGCTTGGTACAACCCATTGCCGCTGCTATGAGCAGCATCAAGGCTATGTTTATGTATCTCTTCATAGTGGTTACAACTCTTTGATTGTTAGGTCAATATTTCGTTTCTCGTTCTCTAACTCAAGCTCTATTGTTATCTTCTTGTCGGTGAGTGCCTCACTGTTTATTGTCGTTGTCGTCTCATCGTATGATACGCCAGCAAGTGCTCCGCCAAGATACTTTACAGATACCTTCACGCGGTAGTCGTGGCTTATGACGATACATTTTGTCGTGCGGTCATAGCTGATAGATGTGCCTTCGGCGAGGCTCTTCATCGGTGGCTCCAGCTCTAACTCCCAGCCGTATGTGCCCATCTGGAAGGGGACTACCACGTGCCACTTGTCGCTACTCTTCGAGCGGTAGTATAGACGTATCTTGTCCTTGTACTTTATAGGCTCGGTAATCTTGCCAGAGATGTATGGTGTTTGTGCCGTGTTATAACCATCCGCCTTTATGGCTATCTCGTCGCTTACCCAGCTCTTGATATCTCCGTTGCTGTCTACGTGCGCAGCACGAACATAGCCACTAAAGTTGCGCGTTGTGACATTGTATAGCACCACCTCCGAAAGCTCAAATGGTTTGTTCTCCTCAATCTCTGTTACAGCGGTGATGTTGCTGATGATGTTCAGCCAGTTGGAGAAGTCGCCACCCTTGTATGGCTCCATACCTATAAGTATCCACTGCCCATAATTAAAATTCTGCTCTTCGGGTGTGAGGTTTTCCAATAGGAAGTAGCCGTTGCTGCTGCCTCCCCATCCCCAGTTTAGGTGGAAGTAGCCCTCGTCGTTGTAGCCGTCAACAATGAAGGCGTGTCCAGCCTCATTGTCGGCGTTGTAGCCGTTGTAGGGTATAGGTCGTCCCGCATCTATCTCAAGGCGCATAAGACCTGCCCAGCTCTCCGCGCTATGTCCATCGCGGAAGGCGTAGGCAATAGCTGGGTTGTAGCTGAAGTTGTTTACAAGCCAATCAAGATTGGGTAGTGCGCCTGTGCCAAGTGCGCCATAATCAGCCTGGTAGACATGTCCCAAGTCAGCCATTAGCGTAGCTACGGCATTGGCACTCTGCTCTGTGAAGTCACCCTTGTAGCTCGGAAGCATTGCTGACCATTCATAGACATTGTTTATGTCGCGGCTCTCGACATTTATTCCCCTCGGTGTGGTGTATGCGGGAGCTACACCGCTTCCCTTTTCTGGCCATTGGTAGTAGTACATCACTATCGCCGATGCTGTTGCTGTGCATCCCGTGAGTGAGCGAGAGTCGCCATCCATCGGACATTGGCGGTTGTATGGGTCATCCTGCGACCATAGTGCCGTCTCGATACGCTTTGAGCGTCCCTCTGTCATAGGTTTTGTCCATTCGCTGTGTGGCGGATGGTTGGCGGTGCGCGCAGTGGCTATGGCTCTGTCAGCCTGCTCTAACCACGCCAACAGATTCTGTGGCATATAGTGTGGCGATGCTGCGCTATGCGTGTGTGAGTATGCAAGTATGGGGCGTGCTACATCGTCAGCTGCAACGATGACAAAGCCCCTGCCATTCTCCGCCTCAAATACGTGAAAAGTTGGCTCTGATATTGACATACGACGTGTTGCAGGTAGCGCGCTGCTATCCCAAACGAGGCGTAGCGAGTGTGTTGACGATAGCTGTGCCGAGCTGCCATATAGGAGCTGTGCGGCTACCTTTTGCGCCTGTTGAGGCTCCACCTTCTTGGCAGAGAGTGTGCCCATCGTTAGTGTGATAGCCACCATAAGAAGTGCGAGTCTGCCAGCGTGTGCAAGTGTTTGTTTAAGTAGCATTTTATTAATCGGTTTCGTTTAACTCATCTTCACAAGACAAAAGTATGAAAAAATCTATTAATACGTGTACGTAGCCACGCTTAAAAGAGGATAAGTGCGAATTTTATGAGTTATATTGCGGGTTGTAAGAGGTGCAATAAAACCATATTTTTAATATTGATATTTTGGATATATTATTGTTAATATAGTGATAAAATATATGAAAGTTGTTAAATTGGCTAACAAATATCTTCTAATAGTGTGGAAATTTACACCTGATTAATGCATAAATTTGCAATATTTATGTCATAATATGCAGGTAATATGTACTGATGTTTTGTCGAATCACTTAATTTATATATATTTGTACGCTTGTGTATATAAGATAGTTGTTAAATATGCACAAATTGGCGGGTGGCTATATTGTAAATAAATTTATTTTTTTGTTCTGCCCGAGATAATGTAAAATTGGATAGTAAACAATAGAATAAAAATAAAACAAACTAAACTATGAAAAAATTTATTTTGAGCATTGCACTTTTGTTTGTGTCAATGGCGGTAATGGCGCAAGTGCCTTCTGTAAATGTTGAGAATGGTAAGGGTGAGGTTATAAACACCTCAAGCCTTGTTGATGGCAAGACCCCTATGATTATCTCATTCTGGGCAACAACGTGTAAGCCCTGCATCCGCGAGCTCGATGCTATCAATGATGCATATCCCGACTGGATTGAGGAGGCTGATTTCCGTGTTGTGGCTGTATCTACTGATGATAGCCGCTTCTCGTCACAGGCACGCGCGCTCGTTGAGGGTCACGGCTGGTCAGATTTTACAGTACTCTACGACAAGAATCAGGCACTTATGCGTGCAATGAACGTAACCCTTACGCCGCAGGTGTTTGTAGTGGACAAAAATGGTAAGATTGTCTACTCGCACACAGGCTACTCTCCAGGCAACGAGGAGGAGCTTATCGAGGCAATTATGAAGCTGAAATAGTCTACTTAAAACCAGATAACCAAAATTACTTATGAAGAGACTGATACTGCTACTTCTCGGCGTTGCGTTGGGCCTATCGGCGTACGCACAGAGTAGTGCCTCTACGGAGGAGGATGGTAAGGAGAAGAGCCGTGGCTACCTAACAGGTAGCTTCGAGAATAACACCATCTACTACCTCGATGACAGCAAGAGCAATGCAATCGCTCCAGATGATCACATTGGCTCTAATAACTACCTTAAGTTGGACTACTACAACGGCAACTTCGCTGCTGGTATGCAGCTCGAGGCCTACCTTCCCGTGTTGTTGGGCTATCCCACCAACCTTAAGAAGGCAGCCCTCACCAACCTATATGCTTCGTGGGCAGACAAGGGCTTCCATATCACTGCTGGTACCTTCTATGACCAGTTTGGTAGCGGTCTTTTGTTCCGCTCGTGGGAGGATCGTATGCTCGGTATGAACAACGCCCTTATGGGTGCTCGTTTCAGCTATCAGTACAAGGATATCGTTGGTGTCAAGGCTCTGTGGGGTCTTCCACGTTTTGGTATGGAGTTTACCGATACACAGGTGCGTGGCGTCGACTTGAGCTTGTCGCTGTCAAATCTCTTTGATTGGCAGGGTGTGTCGTTGGCTGTCGAGGGCTCATATCTCAACCGATACGAGGAGATTGATGGCGATATGGAGGAGATTGGCGCGAAGCCTATCTCGCACGGCTACTCGGGTCGCTTCAACTTCGAGACACACGGCTTTACTGTTAAAGGTGAGTGGGTTGAGACTGGCGAGAAGCACGTACAAAATCCATTCTTTGGCGTAAACGACAGCCGTGTATGGTTGCGTAAGTATGGTAATGCCCAGCTCCTTGAGCTTGGTTACAGCGGCTATGGCTTGGGCGTTAACATTGCAGCACGTCGTCTTGAGTATATGAACTCGCCTATTATCACGGGCAACAACTCAACCTCAAATCTCTTGAACTATACCCCAGCGATGTGTGCGCAGTATACCTATATGCTCACAACTATGCATCCATATACGCCACAGACAGGTCTGCCACAGGCTATGATTCCTGGTGAGATTGGTGGTCAGGTTGACATCTACTACAACTTTAAGCGTGGTACGGCTCTCGGTGGTAAGCGTGGTATGAAGATTCACGGTAATTTCGCTATGTACTATACCCTGCACGAGGAGCGTAGTGCCAAGGCTGGAAATATGTTGCTTAAGAGTGTCAACGTAGACCTCGAGAAGCAGTTTAACCGTAAGTTCAAGATGTTCTTGCTCTACTGCTTCCAGGAGTGGAACCCCTCGTATGGCGAGAATAAGTCAACTTGGTTGTCTAACACCTTTGTAGCCGACCTTACATACAAGTGGACATCGCAGTTCTCGACACGTCTCGAGTTGCAGTACCTCACAACATTTGAGGATCACCGCGACTGGATGGCATTCCTGCTCGAGCTCAACTTCGCGCCCCACTGGAGCGTCTATGGTAGCGATATGTACAACCACGGCGACACCAAGGTTCACTACTATAATGTCGGTGTGAGCTACACCCACTCGCGTACCCGCGTGGCATTGAGCTACGGACGTAACCGCGCAGGTTATGTATGCTCGGGTGGTGTATGTCGTGCAATTCCTGCATACACAGGTGGTAACCTCGCAGTGACTATCGCCTTCTAATGAGTTAACGTGTTTGCATTAAGCGTAAAAAAGATATGACGATGAAATATTTGAAGCTTATCGTAGCAATATGTCTTGGCGTGGTTGTCGCAGCCTGCCAGGGCCCCAATGATCCCTACTTCATCATCGAGGAGGAGCCAGCTCCCGATAATGGTGGTGGTAACGAGCAGGAGTATGAGCCTGTTCCCGCTGGCGAGATACGTCTCTTCTCGGATAAGACTACTATCGCTGCCGACGGCACTGACAAGGTGACATTCACCGTTATCTATGGCTCGGAGAATGGCAATGTGAATATCTCTGATGCTGGTACGACGCGCCTTATCTACACTCTTAATGGCGTAGAGACCAAGATGGAGTATGCCGAGATGGAGTTCAGCTCAACTACCGAGGGCGAGTACACCTTTAAGGCTACGGCATATCGTGGTGGTGTCCTCACCTCAAATCAGATTGTCATCACTGTTGGCGACAACAAGGGCGATGATGGTGGTGAGACCCCTGCCCCTACCGATGGATACACCATCTCTGTAGATAAGACTACTATCGAGGCTGACGGCATAGATACCGCTAACTTCACCGTGTTGGATGCTAATGGCGTGAACCTTATGGAGACCTCGTTGTCGAGCATCTACTTCATTGACATCAACACAGGCGAGCGTCTTGAGCGTAAGTCGGAGGGTTTCAGCTCTGTTCTCAATGGCGAGTACACATTTAAGGCTACATATCGTGGTGAGGAGACCGCAAATAGCGTCACTATCAAGGTGCAGAACCGCGCAAAGTATGAGCAGTACAAGCAGCGCGTAGCCATCTACCAGCTTACAGGTACGTGGTGTACCTACTGCCCGCAGATGGTGGCAGGTCTTGAGGGTATGGTTGACACATGGAAGGAGCACTCACTTGTAATGGCGGCACACGCTGGTAGTGCCAGCGAGGATGACCCCTTTGCTATCTCTACTGTTGGTGGCGACCTCGGTACGCTCTTCCTCTCTGCCTTTGGTGGTCAGGGTTATCCCAGCTGCGTATATGACTTGGTGGAGCTCTCTGGCGAGCGTTCACCCTCAAAGATTCAGAAGATTATTGAGGGCTACCTACGCGACTATCCCGCAACCTGCGGTGTTAAGATCGCCTCAACACGCCGCGAGGGCAAGACCATCACTATCGATGCTGCTGTAACCTCATCAACAGGTGGTAGCTACGACCTGGGCTATGTCATCTTGCTTGACAACCAGAGCTACTCACAGGGTACATCGCTTGATGGCAAGTACCACGACATTATATGTGCCTTCTCGAGCAACCTTATGGCAATGGGCGATGGCAAGGTGTCGCTTAAACAGGGCGAGGAGCATACCAGGACCTTCACTATCGAGAACTTCCCCGAGGTGTATAAGGATAGCGACCTGCGTGTAGTTGTCTTTGCGCTCTCGTCAAAGGGTGGTCGCACCATCAACGACAACTTGACTGTGTGTCCTATGGGTGGTAGCCAGGATTATGAGCTTAACTAATTGAGTAACACAGCATCTAATAGCAGATATTATGAATCAGATGTTTTCAAATATCAAGTTTTTGGCGACAGCCCTCGTGGCTGTTGTGCTGACGGCGTGTCACGGCTATGTTGACCCTGCTACGCTGCCACAGCCCGAACCAGAACCCGATCCTACGCCCGACGACAAGGCGGAGTTGGTGCTTGAGGCTGATAAGAGCTCTATCGTGGGCGACGGCGAGGAGGCAGTGACCTTCCGTGTGTTGTTCTCGGGCGACGAGAATAATGGTGGCAACGGCGGTAATAACGGCGGCGGTACAGAGGAGACTCTTCCCGTAGGCGAAATGCGCATTTATGCCGATAAGACCGTTATCAATGCCGATGGTACAGACTGCGTGAATATCACTGTGCTGTATGGCACCGAGGAGGGTAATATTGATATCAGCGATGGCCCTACTACACGCCTTGTCTATACCTTCAATGGTCAGCAGACCAAACTCGGCTATGGCGTACACTCATTTAGCACCACTACGCCTGGTACATACACAATCTCGGCTACAGCATATCGTGGTGGCAATGTCTCTTCGGAGAATGAGATAACCATCACGGCAAACAATAGCAACACCTCTGGCTTGAACTTCTACCATAAGCACCTCGGTATGCAGTTTACCTCTGTTGGTTGTCAAAACTGCCCTGCATTGAGCGTTGCTATCAAGGCTGTGCAGGAGGCAATGCCTGGTCGTCTTGTGGCACTATCGTTCCACGAGAACTTCAAGTACGAGGATCCTATGATGTTGCCCATCTCGGATAAGTATCACAACCACCTCGGCGAGTCTGGTCTGCCGCGCTTCTTCCTCAATATGCGTCCAGGTGATATCGGCGCGTACCAAAAGAATATCGAGCGTGGCATTGAGGAGCATACGGAGCTATATCCTCCCACGTGTGGCGTTGCTATCGACACTGATGTCGTTGATGGCAAGATAGCCCTTAAGGCAAAGATTACATCGGCGACCAGCACCATATATCGTTACGATGTTATGGTGGTTGAGGATGGCATCGAGTATATGCAGCTTGGCGTGTCGGGCGACTATGCTCACAACAACGTAGTACGTCTCGTTGCATCTGGTGGTATTACAGGTTCGCGCTTCAACTCGGGCGAGGCTCTTGAGCCTGGTCGTGAGTATGTGGCAGAGCGTAGCATCACTATTGAAGATGGTTGGAATGTAGAGAACTTGCGTATCGTTGTGGTGGCACTCACCACGCCTGATGGTGGCGAGTCGTATGTTGTAAACAACTGTAACGAGTGTAAACTCGGCGAGAGCGTCGACTACTCTTACGAGAGTGGCGCAGCCGCAGTGGCTCCGTTTGGCGTAACCCGTGCCGAGGAGCGCGATGTTACGAGCGAGGCTACCATAAAGTGTCTTACTACGGGAGAGACAATCACCGGTAACAGCTTCACAGCAACCGCTGCTGGCGAGTATGAGTTCGAGGCAACATATAAGGATAACACCTCAAATATTGTGGCTGTCACCGTTACAGAGAATAAGGGTGACGAGCCAGAGCCTCCCGTGGGCGATACAAAGGAGTTTGAGCGTCATATCGCAGTTATGGAGTTTACGGGTGCTTGGTGCACTTGGTGCCCCGATGGCTATAACCTGCTCAATATGATTATCGACACGTATAATTATACCGACCGTGCGCACATCCTCGCACTACACGATAACGCATCGGGCGATGATATTATGGGTATTCCGCTCACAAATGAGATAAATGCTGCCTATGGTCCTACCAGCTTTCCGGGCTTCCTTATCGATATGCGTGATGCAGGCGATATAGGTAATAACTCAACAGGTATCCGCGACGCTTTGAAGCGTTCCGACAAGGAGTTCCCTGCGCATTGTGGCGTTGCCGTGAGTTCAACCTATGATGACGCATCGCGTAGCGGTGAGGTAAATGTTAAGGTGTACTCTAATACTGCAGAAACATACCGTGTAGCACTCTACCTGCTTGAGGATGGTATCATCTACCCGCAGAAGCAGGGCTCTATTACCGTTGACAAATACTGCCACAACCACGTTGTGCGCCAGATGCTCTCTGCATCGTATAAGGGTGACCGCCTCGCAGACTTCGCAGTAGGCGCAGAGCATAGCAAGGAGTACACCTTCACCCTGTCTAAAGAGTTTGTTGCCGAGAATTGCTCTATCTGCGCACTTGTCATCGACGCTACGGGCTATGTCAATAATATGAACGTATGTAAGTTGGTTAATGACACTGCCGACTACAACTATGCGAAGTAGTCGTGTGGCTGAATTTTAGAAATTAGCAAAATAATCACAATCAAAATAACTAATTTAAAATTTTATGAAGAGTATTATTAAGTCAATGTTGGCTGTTGCCGCTATCGCAATGATGGCAATGGCCTGTAATGAGCCCGAGGATATTACTCCCGAGCCAGAACCACCCACTCCCGAGACCTCACGTGAGCTCGCGTTGACAGTGGACGCATCCTCAATTGTTGCCGATGGCGAGCAGGTTGCGACCTTCACTGTAACCCTTACCGAGAAGGAGGAGGGTAAGGAGGATGTTGTAACAGATGTTACAGCAGATGCAGAGATCTTCTGCCAGACTACAGAGAGCGTAGTTGAGGCTGCTTTCACTACTACTGTTGCTGGTGAGTATGAGTTCGTAGCTATCTACGATGAGCTCACATCAAAGAGTGTTAAGGTTACTGCTACCGATGCAGAGCCTGTGTGGGTTCCCGAGACAGACCACGCTAACGTTCCCACACCTATCAAGTGGAGCGAGAACCACGCAAAGCCTATGGATGCTACTGCAGGTGTTGAGATTGAGGTTACAGGCGTTCAGAACAAGAACATCCAGTTCGTGTGCCGTCCTGGTGAGTTGGTTCAGTCTTACCGTCTTGATGTATTCCCCTTGTGCCGTCTCTACAACAGCTTGTTGGAGACTTGTATCGGTGGTGACGCTACAAAGAAGGCTGATTGGAACACTGTTGAGGAGGCAATCTTGAGCTTCGTATTTAACTCTACAGGTTCTGGTGCATACATTATGAGCCCCGCTACACAGGAGGACTATCAGGAGCACGAGTACGATTGGATGAACACACAGTACTCACAGGCAAAGATCGTTCCCCACAGTGAGTATGTTATCGTGGCTGTAGGTTGCTTCGATACAGAGGGTATGGAGCCTGGTGAGATGACAATCTGCTATGTTCACACACCTGGTGAGGAGCTCGTGGGTAACCCCGAGATCTATATCAATGTTGAGGCGGGCTACCGTTCATTCATCGTTGATAACATTCCTAACCCCGATTGCCACTATATGTACTACTGGTGCTCTAACGAGGATGACCTAATGCCCTATATCAACGGCTATGGCGACAAGCAGTACATCGACTTTATGCGTCATACACTCTATGATGCTATCCCCGCATACCTCCCCGAGGATGCAGAGAGCGACCCTCGTAGCTACTACCAGAACTTCGGTCAGTCGGCAAGTAGCGATGTTGCCATTATGGCTACAGCCATCGCTCTTGACGCTAACGAGACCCCTGCAAAGCAGTTTAATAGCAAGGTATTTAACCTTGTGCCTATTCCTCCCCTTGAGGAGGGTGAGGCGCGTATGACCGTTCTTACCGACCTTATCACAGCACACGTTGCTTGGTATGAGGTTACTATCGACGCTAATGCACACTCTATGCTCTTCAAGATTATGACCGAGGAGGAGGCAAAGCAGTATGAGGATGCCGATGAGGCAACATTGCGTCAGCTCGCACTCGACATCAACAACGATGGCTGGGGTATCAACAATAAGAACTATGCTGTTGATGCCGAGGGTAATATCGTTGGCTCGTCATACACCGTTCAGGACTACTGGATTCAGGGTGCTACACAGGGTGGTTTGACCCCTGGTGAGACCTATGTATTCTGCTACATAGCACGTAATCAGGCAACAGAGCTCTCTACTCCCAAGTTCACCGAGCCCTTCACTATGAAGCCCGCCGTATATGACAACCCCGCAGCTTGTACAGCTACTGCAAAGCTTGTAGCTACTTGCGACGACCGCCAGCTTGTTAAGGTGTCATTCACTGACGATAGCTTTGAGAATACCGCTGCTGCATACTTCCAGTACTTCATCGAGGGCTTCGAGCAGGATGATATCCCCTCACTTGATGCTGACCGCGACACTATGATCAGCTACCTTATGGGTGCTACCTCTAACTTCTGGCCTAACGAGCCTTCTGGTCTTGGTGGCTTCAACTTCGTTATGGAGCCGGGTATGAACCTTACCTTCGTGTGCGTATGCGAGGACTGGAATGGTCACCTTGGCGAGTTGCAGTATGTTGAGGTATCTACCAAGGAGGCTATCGGTGGTGAGAACCCCGAGGCATTCATCGACCATCGCATCGTTTACAACGACAACGGTACACCCGCAGGCTGTATGGTTAAGTTCTCGGCAAACGATGATACCGAGTATATGAAGTATATGACTGGTGATGTAGATACTGTAGGTCTTGAGCTTAAGTACCTCGGCGACGAGGATGAGTTCACAGGCGAGGAGATGTACGCACAGTGGAAGCTATTCTGCGCAGAGTACGGCTTGTCAACAAGCAATCTCGTTGTAAGCACCGAGTATCCTCTCGTAGCCTCTGTTGAGGAGCCTGTGGTTGCTCTTGCTATGGCTTATGGTCGTGATGCTAATGGTAACGCTGTTGCGAGCGATCTTAAGTATGTCATCTATGATGGTGGCGACACTGTTAAGTCGTTGAAGGACTACTACGCATCATATACAGGTATGTCTGTTATGGCTCCCTTCAACTATGCAGCTCCCGAGATTGCAGAGAAGCAGTCAAGCGTTGTTTACGCATCAGCGATGAAGTCTCCCGTAGCACCCAAGCGTGTAGTACGCGAGAAGGTTCAGCAGGGTAACTCTGTACGTTACATCTGGCTTGATATGGAGGCTTTGAGCGAGCATCCCCACGCAAAAGTTAAGTAAAAAACTTGCATTTTAAGATTTTTTGCCTATCTTTGTAGATGCTAACGCATTGTATAAGGAGTAACCATCGTGTTGCTTGGATCTCTTCCGAGCCAAATAATAACGATGTAGACGGCATAAATTTTTAATGTACCCTAACCACAATCCCGAGCCTCGCGAGAGGTTCGGGGTAAGTGGCAAATATAGAATTTACTTATTTACTAACTAATTATTAACCACTATGAGAAAGATTTTTACATCTTTGAAGTCTGTCGTATGTGTTGCTTTGGTAGCATGTATGATGACTACAGCGGTAACATCATGTTCTTATGATGACCGCGAGATTAAGAACGAGATCGAGCAGATCAAGGGTGACCTTGCTGCATTGAAGGATCGCGTTGCTGCTCTTGAGGAGGCACTCCAGCAGGAGGTTGATGCTCTTACAGCATTGATCAACGGCAAGACTGTTGTCCTCTCTGTTGAGACAACGGACGGTAACACTGTTGTTAACTTGTCTGATGGTACATCATTCACTGTTTATGGTGAGTGTGACTTTGTTGACACAGACACCGACACTAACACTACACTTGCTCCTGCAAAGCACACTGACGGTGTTTACTACTGGGCTGTTTACAACCACGGTGAGTTCGCTCATTTCTTGGAGGTTGACGGCGAGTACGTTCCCGTATTTGCAGAGGGTGCAGAGCTCGTATTCGATGTAGACGAGGCTACTGGCAACTTGTTGGTATCTGTTGACGGTGGTAAGACTTTCATTGATTCAGGTATCGCTGCAGAGTCAGAGGCTTGCGTTGTTAGCGACGTTGTTGTTAACGAGAACGGCACTGTAACATTGGTTTTGGCTGATGGTTCAGAGGTTGTTGTTACTATGGCAGAGCTTATCGAGTTCGACGTTCGCGGCGCACTCTATGTTAAGGCTGGCGAGAGCAAGACCGTATCATTCGAGGCAGGTGAGACTGTAACTGACGTTGAGGTTATGAACCAGCCCTACGGTTGGAAGGCTGTTGTTGCAGAGAATACTCTTACTATAACTGCTCCCAAGGCAGAGGTTGTTGCTCTTGGTGCTGCAGAGAAGAGTGGTCTTGTTTCATTGCACATCAACACCGCTTCTGGTGCTTGCAAGGTTGCAAAGTTGCAGGTTAACTTCGCAGAGCTCTCTTTGGAAGTTGCAAAGGATGGTACTATCACTGTTAAGAACTCACTCGTTCAGACCTTTATGGCATGGGATTATGAGACCTGGTTGGAGGTTGAGAAGACCGACTTCGTAAACTGGACTATCGGTTTCTGCTTCTATGACGACTATCTTGCTGCTGGTAGCATTCAGGCTATCTTCAATAGCTATGACTATGACTACTTCACAATCAACGATGAGAACTTCGCATATAGCGGCTTTGAGGATGGCTCATTCACATACAACAAACTTCCTTATCAGGAGGGCGTTGTAGACGAGTTGGTATTTACTTCAACTGTTGAGGCTTTGGTAAATGGTCTTACTTACGGTGGTGTACCTTACAAGGGTGAGTCATTCGTTGTATTCGTAGTTCCTATGGATATGGTGACTTACAACTCACTCTACGATGAGGCACAGGTTGCAGAGTTCTTGCAGCTCTCTGTTAAGACAGAGGTTGTAAAGGCTGGTTTCAACTATGTTAACTTCGACGTTGTATTGCGTGGTGCACAGGAGTACCAGGTTATGTACACTGCAGCTTCTGATATCGATAACTTCATGAGCTATGGCTATACTCACGCGGAGTACTACGATCAGCAGTTCTCATACTGGATCAACTACGGTATGGATTGGGGTCAGAATGTTATCCGTGAGGATCTCAATGGCGAGTACTCTCTTGCAGACTTGCTCAACTATGGTCAGGATTGGCCTATGAATGTTAACCTTGCTCCTAACAAAGAGTATGAGTTGGCTATTCTTCCCGTTGAGGAGGGTCGTGCAAAGGATACTTACACATTCGACGACATCGCTCTTTCACGCTTCACAACAGCTGCTTTGGTTGAGGCTACTACTCCCGCCGAGGTAACTATTGAGGGTACTACTGATTACTCTTCAATCAAGGCTACTGTAAATGTTCCCGAGACTACTGTTGCAGCTTACTCTGCATGGTATGATTCAGAGTTTGTTTACAGCGAGGAGGCATTCAACAAACACCTATCAAGTGCATGGTGTAAGACAGACTTCACCGAGGGTTACACTTACGAGCTTAACACTTCATCACTCAAGACTGGTCAGACAAAGCACTTGGTTTTGGTTGTTGTTGACGCAGAGGGTAACTACACACTCGTTCAGCAGGCATTTACTACCAAGACTCCCGAGCTTAACACTACTTACACTCTTGGCGTAGGTGAGTATAAGTTTGCAGGTGGTAAACTCTCTGTAGCTCTTACAGGTATCGACGGTGCAGAGGTTGAGAAGTATCGTTACTATTTGGTAAATGTAAACTACTACAACAGTAAGTCTAACGATGCTATTCAGAGCGAGATGGCTATCTCTACTGACTGGAGATACCTGGAGGTTTCTGGCGATGCAGTTTCTAATCCTGTTATCATCGAACGAGCTCTTGCAAGCTACTCTTATGAGTCACCTATTCCTGTTGGTAAGACTTATAAGTTCGCTATCGTTGCTTGCTTCGCAGACGGCACAATCTCTAACACAGTTATCCTTGATGAGGTAACCTATGAGTTGGAAGTTATCCGCAACACAGACGAGCGTTGGGCAGCTACCAAGCCTACACCCATTATCAAGGACGTTATCTACGAGAGCCAGTGGGTATACTGGGAGCTATACTACGATTTCCAGCTTCCCGAGGGTGTAACTGTTTATCCTACTTTGAAGGATGCAGAGACAATGCTCTCTTACTCTGGTCGTAGCAGCCGCGTATCATTCATCCTTGACAATGCTGCAAGCTACTGGGATGGTTCATACAACGGTTATGCAAACAACTCAACTTACGACTTGTACTACACTTGGGCTGATGCCGAGGGTAACTACTATGAGGCAGAGATGTTCGAGTTGGACTCTTATCTCGTAGCTGAGTAATGTACATTTAGAGGTTTTACCTCTTGAAAATAGTACCGCCAGTGGGGCTTCCCATTGGCGGTCTTTTTTTGTGAAGTAGTATGTGGTAGGGGATGCTGCTTAATAGGTTTGGATGGCATTGTGCGCAACAAAAAAATCGTCTCCTCTGTCCTTAGTGGATAGAAGAGACGAAACTCTAAATTGGTGCTACGCTTATTGTGCCTACTATCGAGTGAGCTTTGCGATAACCGCCGTGGAGTCTATGCCACGCGCTGTGCAAAACTCTGTGAAACTGCCGTTGCGCTGCATAAGATACCATTGCGCTGTCGCCTGCCACGCGCTATCTGTTGTGTGTAGCTCTCTCTCAAAGGCGTGACACGCTGCATCGTTGCGTAATAGGGCATTGTGGCGCGATACGCTGTCGCGTAGTGCGTATGCCTCAATACGTGCGCGGCGCAGCTCGTCATACTCGCTGGCGAGTGTGCGGTATCTATTGTTGAAATGCGTGCCAGCCTCCGTAGCTGTGGCAAAGGGTGGCTCTATTATGCTCTCTGCGTGCGAGCTATCTTCTCCGCTATGGCACGCCGTAAGAAGCATTACCACGGCACAAAGACTACTCCTCATCCTCATCGTCACAACACTCCATAATGTCGCCACACTCTGTGCAGCACTCCTCGTCGCAGGCTACGATAAGCTCCTCGCCACGCTGTAGTTTGTATGCAAGTACGATAACCTCATTGTCGATGTTGAGGGCGTCTATCTCCTGCTCGGCACTCTCGATGTCGCTGTTTACCTTTGTGAACTCCTCACGCAGAGTCTCTGCCTCGGGTGTGTCGAGGGCGTTGAAGTAGCGCATCGAGCATTCATCCTTCACTGCGGTAAGTGTTTCGATATTAGCCTCGAGCACGGTGCGCTCCTGGTTGTTAGCCTCAATTTTCGCTATATCCTGCTCGGGCGTGGTAATCTCCAAGCACCACGCGCGCTCCATAATGTTGATATGCTTTGCAAGTGTCGCCTGCTGCTGTGCCAACCACTCCTCGGCAGCACGGAACTCGTTACGACGCTCGCCTGCGCTGATGAGCATAGGCTCCACGAGGCTCTTAAACTTCATAGCCATAGCTCCGCCATACGCCTGACGGTATGCCGCCTCGTACTCTGAAGCCAACTTCTCCACTGCGCGCAACTCTGCTTCGGTTTCGATGGTCTGTGCAAGGCTCTCTATGTGGTGTGCATCCTTGGCGGGTGTGGTGATGGTAACGTGACCACACGCGCTCGCTGCGGCGGCAATAGCCACGACTGCTAAATATCTAAATATCTTCTTCATAGCATAAACTATTTGTCGCTCAATAGCGCATTACACTCTTCGATGAATATAAGGTATGGCTCTCCACCAATCTGTGTGCGGAAGGCCTCGTCGTAGGCATCAAGAAGGGCGCACGCACTCTTGAACTCCTCGTAATTGGCAGCCTGGGTAATCTTCTCGCATAGCTCGTAGCTCTTGTCGTAGGCGAGATTCAAGGCATTCTGCTCATCGAGAATAATTGCCCTGTCATCGCCAGCACCACACGCTGTAAGTGCCACGGCAGAGGTAATGGTTAATACAATCTTTTTCATCTGTAGGTATTCTATTTACGGTTATTACTCTTACTCAACATAAACAACCAGACCCTTGAGGTACTCGCCCTCGGGGTGGTATATATTGACGGGGTGGTCGGCAGGTTGCGTGAGCTGACCAATGATGCGTACCTTGCGTCCCGCTATGGCTGCCGATGTAAATATCGTTGTGCGGAAGAGATCGCGGCTTACAGCCTGTGAGCACGAGAAGGTAAAAAGGATGCCTCCTGGACGTATCTTCTGCAAAGCGCGCACGTTTATCTTCTTGTAGCCTTGCAGAGCGTTGCCCAATACCTTGTGGTGCTTGGCAAATGCTGGCGGGTCGAGTATTATGAGGTCATAGCTGTCGTCTATATCCTTGAGGTACTCCACAGCATTGCAGGCAATGGCACTATGAGGTGCATCGTCGCCAAAGTTGATGCGTACATTCTCATCGGCGAGCTTTACAGCACGCTCCGACAGGTCGATAGAGACAACTTCGCGCGCACCACCTGCAAGTGCCGCAACCGAGAATCCACCCGTATAGCAGAAGGTGTTAAGTACCTTGCGATCACGTGAATATTGGCGCACCAAGTCGCGGTTTACGCGCTGGTCAATGAAGAAACCTGTCTTCTGACCCTCTTCCCAATTTACTTTGAACTTCAAGCCATTCTCCAGAACAATGTTGTCGCGCTCGGCGGCACGTCCCCATAGGTAGCCGTCGATAGCTCCGAGGTCAGCCTTGAAGGGCAGTGTCTGTGAGCTCTTGTCGTATATGGCAACGATGTCGTCACCGTAGGCGGTGTGTATAGCCTCGGCTATGGACTGACGCGAGCGATACATACCCACCGAGTGGCACTGTACAACAGCTGTCTGCTCATAGATATCCACCACCAAGCCTGGGAGGAGGTCGCCCTCACCGTGTATCAGACGATAACACGTAGTGCTTACATCTGATAACATACCGAGTGACTCGCGTAGACGGCGTGCCGTTATCACACGCTCGTTCCACCACTGCTGGTCGATACACTCCTTATCGAATGTGAGCACACGCACAGCGATAGAGCCTATCTGGTAGTGTCCGCGCGCTATAAACTCGCCCTGCTTGGTCACGACATCCACGATGTCGCCCTCTGCAAGTGGGTTGTCACCCTCGTCAATATGCTCTATTGCTCCAGAGAATACCCATGGATGGTATCTGCGCAGTGACTCCTCCTTGCCGCGACGTAGATGTACAACGGCTATGCTACTATGTTTGCTCATATTACTCCTTGCGTTTAAAGTGTGGGTAGTATCTTCTGCGACGTGCTTTATGTCGCGGTGTATCTTCTTGCTGTTCAGACTGTTGTAGTTGTGTGGTCGTCGTTTTATCGTGCTTGTGCTCATCTGTGGCAACAGGCTCCGTCTTGCGCAGGGCTTCGAGTATACGTATGCATACCCAAGCATCTGTCGCCGCGTATTCGCACTGCTGTTCGGTGAGCTTGCCTGCCTCCCAGTTGCTCAAGCGTTGCGCCTTTGATACGCGCTGCCCGAGGACTATCGCAGAGAGCTTGCGCAGACTCTTATCCTCGATACCATAGCGCGGAGCCTCGTGCTGAAGGTCAATGAAACCCTCCTCCTTGAAGTCGCGTAGTGCGTGTAGTGAGCGTATGTCGCCCGCAACATCGGCACCTACCTTCATCACGCGCTTGGAACACAATATCTTAAGTATACGGTTGTCAAGACGTATGCGGTTAAGGCGAAAGAGGTAGCAACGCTTATCGGTAGATAGCTGCAATAGTGACACCTTGTGTGTTACGCCCGCCTTAAACGATGGACGTGTCTCGGTGTCGAAGCCTATGATGTCACAGCGCATAAGGTCGTTGCAAGCCGCCTCAATCTGGTCGGCGTGGTCAACGATGACAATCTTGCCATCAAAACGCACCGCCGACATTGCGGCAACACTATCATTGTCTATTGTAGCTTGAAAACCCATATATTGTCACGTGTAAGTGTGAGCCTCTGGCTCACGAGCCACAAAGTTACTCAATTATTCCCAGTTTGCCATCTGCTAAAAGTGAAATTTTACCACTTTTGAGCATTTTATCCACAGTATCGACTACTGTGGTAGAGTTCCCGCCGATGAGAGTCATAAGCTCCTTAACGCATAATGGCTTTTGTTCCAATGTGTTAAGTATCGACTGCTCAATGCTGTTGGTGGCTCTGCTGCTACGCATACTTTCGCGTTTACGTTTTAGACACAAGTCGCATACACCACACTCCGTGGTCGACATATCGCCAAAGTAGTGCTCGATAGTCAGGCTGCGGCACTCGGTGGTGTTTGTCGTGTAGCGCAACATATTCTCGAAACGCTCGTGTATTGAGCGATAGCGGTGGTGGTATGTCTCGGGCGAGATGTATATATCGGCAATAGGTAGTCGCTCGGTGTGAAGACGTATCATAGGTGAGCGCGAAGAGGGTATGTAGCGCACTACGTGTGTACGCCACAAAATCTTCAGTAGCTCGTGAACACGCTCCATAGAGAGCTCACACGCGGCGGCAATCTTCAGTTCGTCAATCTGCCTAAAGTTAGAGAATAGTCCGTCGTACATACGTAGCAACGTGTTCAACATTCTATCCATATCGTTGCCACCGACATTGAGCTTGTACAGAGAGTCGCGGCTGCACGTAAACATTAGTCGCGCGGGGTTGTCGTGCTCATCCAATAGCGACATATAGTCGTTCTCCTCAAGTAACTTGAGGGCACTAATGACCGTGCCCGAGAATAGCCTTTCGCGGTGGCAGAACTCGTGCATATTAAAGACAAACGAGGAGTCCGCACCGTCGCCTATTGGCACCTGCAGGAAGTTGGCTATGCGCTCGTATATATGCTTTATGCTGTCGATGGGTGGAAACTCCGCCTCGAAGCGTTTTGCGATATTCTTGGCATCATCCGCCGATGTGAGCAACACCGCATAGCTGCGTTTGCCGTCGCGTCCTGCGCGCCCCGCCTCTTGGTAGTATGCCTCTAACGAGTCACACATCGAGAAGTGTACCACAAACCTTACATCAGGCTTATCTATGCCCATTCCAAAGGCATTGGTAGCCACTATTATACGCACCTTGCCATTGAGCCACTCATCCTGGCGTATACTGCGCTCAACGGTGGGTAGCCCTGCGTGGTAGAAGCTCGCACTGTACCCGTCGCGTTGTAGTTGTGCTGTTAGCTTCTCGACACCCTCGCGTGTGCGCGCATAGATGATACCCGAGCCTGGGACATTGTCTACTATGCGTAACAACTGCTCATACTTATCCTCGGTTTGGCGCACGGCGTACGAGAGGTTGGGACGCGCAAACTTTGAGCGTATGATATATGGCTCGCGGAACTGCAAGTGGCACATTATATCCTTTGCAACAAGCTCTGTTGCCGAGGCTGTCAGTGCGAGAAATGTGGCATCAGGGATGATTGGGCGTATCTGCGCAATGTTGAGATACGACGGACGGAAATCGTAGCCCCATTGCGAAATGCAGTGTGCCTCGTCAACGGCAACAAGCGATACGTTCATACGGCGCAGTCGCGTGCGAAATAGCTCTGTGTTAAGGCGTTCTGGTGATACATAAAGCAACTTTGTGTCGCCATACGTGCAGTTGTCTAATGCTAACTCTATGCGGTGTGGGTCGAGTCCAGAGTGTATTGCGACAGCAGCGATGCCCATTGAGCGTAGCTTGTCCACCTGATCCTTCATAAGTGCTATGAGGGGTGTGATGACGATGGTAAGACCATCAAGCGCAAGTGCTGGTATCTGGTATGTAAGCGACTTGCCACCACCTGTGGGCATTAGTGCAAGAGTGTCGTGGTGTGCAAGTACCGACTCGATAATCTCACGCTGAAATGGGCGGAATGTATCGTAACCCCACCACTGTTTCAATATCTCCTCTATGGAGGAGTATGCTTTATGCTCCTGCGCACGTTTCATAGCACAAATATAAGAAAAAATGTGTTGTGGTAAATAATTTTTTACTAACTTTGCCACGATATTAATAACCACGCGACTGATAGATGAAGATTAAAGAGCAGTTCAAGGTACGAGAGATGGCGGGCGAGCACGTAGTAATAATGCAGGGTAAGCTCGGAAGTGATCTTACACGTATCATCTCACTTAACGAGAGCGCACTCTACTTATGGAGAGCCGTCGAGGGCAAAGAGTTTGATGTAGATATGGTGGGCAACCTCCTTGCAGAGCACTATGGCATCAATGATGAGATAGCGTCACGTGATGCAGCCCGCTGGATTGATCGCCTCGATGAGTGTGGACTACTTGAGTAGCAATAATTTATTTTGAAGTACGTTGTTTTGTAGTATGAGGCTGAAGCAGAGGATATACGCAATGTTATTGGTTGTGGTCTATATGACCTCAACGCTCCTCTCATCACTCTCTATGCTATCGTGTGACCATAATCACCACCACGACCATATTCATCACCATCATACATCGTGCTCGTGTCGTGGACTTACCATTGCAGCAGACTGCTGCAACCACTCTCACGGTGTTGCCGATGATACGCATACCCAGTATATAGTCAGCGAGTTGCGTAGCGACTCGCGCACAGCGCAACTTATCACACTGCTGCTCACACCAGCTATCGTGCCTGTGATGTCGGGTGAGTTTTCGCCTGTGCAATGCTCAATATTGGAATGTGACTTTGGCGACATATTCGCGCCGCTACGGGCGGCATTCATCCCGCGCGAGACTTTGCGCGCACCTCCCGCTTTGGTTTAGAGGGTGTTAGGCCTGGTTTTTTAGCAAGACCTACGCCATATTATTATGTATCGCACTTTGCACAAGGAGTGTCGATGGTAGGCACATCGAGTGCCTGCATATCCTAATAACAGAACCAAAACGTACAAAAATGAAAAAATCACTTATATTCACACTTATTATTATGCTGTGTATGCCCATTGCAGCATCGGCACAGCGTACACTCACAGGCAAGGTTGTGGATGCCGATAACAATCAGCCACTTATCGGAGCCTCGCTCTTCTGGAAGAATACTACGGCTGGTGCTACAACCTCCGCTGATGGCAGCTTCTCTATTAAGCGTGTTAGTGGCTTTGATACACTTGTAGTAAATTACCTCGGCTACGACACCATAGAGCTGTTGCTCGACAATAAGGATGAGAACGACATCACTGTCCAACTTAACGCCTCGTCGGTAGATATCGACGCGGTGGTTGTTGAGAGTGCGCAGCGCGGTAACTACGCCAAGCAGGGTGGTATCACGCGTCAGGAGCAGATATCATTTGCGGGACTTTGCAAGATGGCGTGCTGCTCACTTGCGGAGTCTTTCGAGAACTCGGCATCTGTCACCGTTGGTTATAGCGATGCTATCTCGGGAGCTCGTCAAATCAAGATGCTCGGCTTGGCAGGCACATACACACAGATACTCGACGAGAACCGCCCCATTATGCAGGGTGCTGGTGCAGCTTATGGTTTGAGCTACACCCCAGGTATGTGGCTTAACTCTATTCAGGTGTCAAAGGGTGTAGCCTCTGTAACAGCTGGTCACGAGGCTATCACAGGTCAGATTAACCTCGAGCACCGTAAGCCTACCGACGATGAGCGTTTCTTCCTCAACCTATACTTCGACTCGGAGCTTCGTCCCGAGATCAACGTATCGTCGGCAATACCCTTGACCAAGGATAAGAGCCTCTCGACAGTGATTATGGCGCACGGCTCACTCGATACGTCGCACCACGATATGAATGGCGATGGCTTTGTGGATATGCCCAAGGCTAACCAGATAAATGTCGCTAATAAGTGGCTGTGGCAGAATGCTGGTGGCGTGCAGTTGCGTTGGGGCTGGAAGGTTGTAAACGAAAATCGCCTGGGTGGTGATATGGACTATCGCAAGGATATGTATGACCAGATGCTCGCCGACCCGCTCAACACACCCTATGGCTCGAAGATACACAATCGCAATATCAACGCCTATGCCAAGCTCGGTATCCCTGTGGGCTATGAGCGTACATTTACGGGTGATCCAGCAGATGCTGTGCAGAACAACGTGGCGATGATCTTTGACTACGATAACTATCTCACCGACTCCTACTTTGGCATCAACACTGTGGATGTTATCGAAAATGCCTTCCGCTTTAATGCTACGTATGCGCACTACTTTACACAGCGTTCATCGCTCAATGTAGGTGCATCGCTCTATGCTCGTATGATGCGCAACGACTACCTGCAGCAGAGTGTTACGAGTGGCAATATCGCTCCCGTATGGATGCTTAATGGCAACTCCTCTATAATTGAGCCTGGCGTATTTGCCGAGTATACCTATAACATCGAGGAGAAGTTCTCGTTGGTAGTGGGTTTGCGTGGCGACTACTCACGCACAGGCGGTGAATACTACGTTAATGAGAATAAGGGCAGGGTGCTTGTGACACCGCGTTCACATATCCGCTGGAGCATCACGCCACGTACAACGCTACGTGCCTCGGCAGGTATGGGTTACCGTCGTCAGAACCTTGTGACCGACAATATATGGATGATGACAACATCGCGCGACATTCGCTTTGGTGCTCTCGACAATGATATGGAGGCAGCTGCAACATTTGGAGGTAGCCTCTCGCAGACATTCCGCCTTGCACAAGACGATATGGCGACAATAAGTTTCGACTACTTCCGCACACAGTTCTTCAATACAATGGTATTTGACCAGGAGACTGCCGATAACTCTATTGTGATATACAACAGCCACGATCGCTCGTTTACCGACAACTATCAGGTGGACTTCAACTGGACACCGTTCCGAGGCTTCGATCTCTTTGCGACGTTCCGCTATACCAATGCCAAGATGACGCTTGATCGTGATGGCGAGAAGATACTTGTGGAGCGTCCGTTGACCTCGCGCTATAAGGGTCTTATAAACATACAGTATGCTGTGCGTCGCTGGACATTCGATGTAACTGCACAGCTCAATGGCCCTATGCGCATACCGCAGTTTGATGGCGATATGGTTAAGGCTGTCGAGAACCCTGAGCTGTCACCCGTCTACCCAATGTTCTTTGCACAAGTAAGTTATAAGGTCAGCAATATGACCTTCTACCTCGGTTGCGAGAATATTGCAAACTATATGCAGGGAACAAATGGTCACGGTTCAGCACCTATACTTGGTGCCGATGCTCCATACTCACCAGGCTTTAACTCGTCGGCAGTGTGGGGACCCCTTATGGGTCGTAAGTTCTATGTGGGCTTGCGCTTAAACATCTATTAATTTGTTGTGATAATGGCGCATCTGCGGCGTCTGGACTATTATAAAGGCTTGGCTGTGATGGTGCATCCGCAGTGTCTTAATCACGTGACAGAGAGATAAGATATTTGAAACTATAGATAGAGTGAGAATTTAGGGTAAATAGTGGGTTTAACGAGGCTCCCTTTTCGCCGAATATTCCAAAGCTATAGAACCGTAACGCAATAATAGACAGTATAAAACGTTAATAATATAAAACTATCAAGGCAATGAAGAAGATTATTGTATTGTGCCTCGTAACCATCTTCGGTTTGGGCATCGCTAATGCACAGGAGCCCAAGAAGGCAGTAAAGAAGAGTGTGGTAACAGAGTTTGTAACAGACATCGACTGCGCAGGTTGTGCAAAGAAGGTAACCAACACCATCCCCTATGAGAAGGGTGTAAAGGATGTTAAGGTTGATGTGGACACAAAGACTGTAACTGTAACCTACGATCCTGCAAAGACCAACAACGAGACTTTGGTAAAGGCATTTGCAAAGATTAAGATTAAGGCAGAGCCAAAGGCGCAGAAATAGGCTGCCAAGCTAATTAACAGGAAAAGTATAGGGTGCTGACAACAATCAGCACCCTATACTTTTATCTATCTGTTGCTATTGTACGACAATTTCGTCGACAAACAGAAATCCGCTAAACTTGCTGCGGTGGGCGTTATAGCGTATATATCTCGCCTCGGTGGCACCCTCCCAGCCGAAGCTCTTGAATGATGGCAACTCGTCGACAACAACCTCGTGGTCGATAGTAGTAAGTGTTGTATACTCCACGCCATCCGTAGAGACGCTGATAATAACCTTACAGGGCATAAAGACTCCAGGGCTGCATATCTGCATAAAGTCGGCTGCAACAGAGTGTATCTCTGTCACCTCGCCCATATCTATTGTCACGTCCACACCGCCACGACCCAGGAAGCCTTGCCAGCGGTTGTCGGCGTATGTCCACGTGCCGCGCAGACCGTCAGTGAGCGTAGCATCGCCCGCAGCAGCATATTTGGGGGCATAGTAGCGCGACGGAGCATTATACGTAACACCCTTGCCCACAGCGAGGTGGCTGATAGGTTGCAAGGACTCGGGGCGGTTACCCTTTTCATTCTTAAGGTCGAAGGGGTGGTAGCCTCTCTTAAGCATATTATCAACAATAGCTATGGCGCGCTCACGGAACGATGCATAGTCCTTCATCTCGGGATGCGTCCAGCCAATCTCGGCAACGGCAATAGCGCGTGGCCACAACATATACTCATAGTGTTCGTCCATAGGTATGAACTCTGCCCAGAGGTTTGCCTGAACGCCTATGATATGGCGGCGTACACTCTCGTCAAGGCTCTTGGGGGCAGGGTCATACGAGTATACGCGCTCAAGAGGCAGGTAGCCGCCGATGCTCTCTGGCTCGGTGCAGGGTGCATCTTGTGGGGCATCAATATAGCAGTAGCCGTGCGGCGACATTATCACGTCGTGACCCATATTGGCAGCTGTGATGCCGCCCTCCTCGCCCCGCCACGACATCACCGTAGCATTTGGAGCAAGACCACCTTGTAGTATCTCATCCCAGCCTATAATCTGCCTATTATGAGAATTGAGGTACTCCTCGATGCGGTGTATCATATAGCTCTGCAACTCGTCAACACCATTGAGACCCTCCTCCTTGATGCGACGTTGGCAATCTTCGCACTTCGACCACTCTTGTTTGCCCGCCTCATCGCCACCGATGTGTATATACTCCGAGGGAAAGATCTCCATAACCTCATCGAGTATAGATTGCATCATCTCAAAGGTAGCCTCCTTGCCTATGCATAGGTCTCCTTGACGCTCGGGCTGATGCGAGCACTTTAGCTCGGGGTATGCCGCAAGCACCTCGTCGGAGTGTCCAGGCATCTCAATCTCGGGGATGATGGTGATGTATCTATCTGCGGCATACGCCACAAGGTCGCGTGCCTCGGCTTTTGTGAGGTATCCTCCATACGCCCCTGCATCGCCCTCGTTGACGTGCGCACGTTCACCACACCACCACTCCTTCCAAGTCGCGGGGGTGCGCCACGCAGCATACGACGTGAGGCGCGGGTAGCTCTCTATCTCAAGTCGCCAGCCCGCAGCATCGGTGAGGTGCAGGTGCAGGCGGTTCATCTTGAGCTGCGCCATAATGTCTATCTGTCGCTTAAGGAACTCTGCTGTGCGGAAATGGCGCGATATATCTATGAGTATACCGCGATACTTTAGGCGTGGAGCATCGCTTATGTGGCACGCTGCGATGCAACCATTATTGTTTAGCTGCTCAAGAGTCTGCACGCCATAGAAGAGTCCAGCGGCTGTGGGTGCTACAATCTCCACACCTTGCTCCGTAACGGTCATATCGTATGCCTCGTCGCTTGCTGTACTATTTTCGCGGATGATAAGGTTGAGGTAGGCATTGCGCGCGGGGCGTTTTACGCGCTTTGTAGCGATGCCTGTGCGCTCAACAGCACGCATAAGTCGTTCTGTATCAGAATTATCACACGATATATACAGCTTAAGTCCCGCTGTTATATCAAGCGACGTCGTCTCTTCGGCGTAAGTCAGGTTGTTGGGTGTAGGGGTAACGCCTATTGTGGGTTGTTGCGTGGCGGCTGTTGCCGTAAGTGTGGCGATAGCTGCGATGATAGTGAGCAGCGTGGCGGAAATTCTCATACTCCTAATGTTTTGTTGGGTTATAATAGTGTCGTGCGGCAAGATATAGTTGATACGCCTATTGTTGTGGTACAAAATAGGCAAAATGGGCTAAATGAGTAACTTGTAGTCAACCCATCTAACCCATTTCGCTTCTCTTTATTCCGTTAGGCTATTGCCCTACTCGAAGCTCTTGCCAATAGCAAGGAAGTCGTCAGCCTTGAGTGCAGCACCGCCGATAAGACCACCGTCTACATCTGCCTTGGCAAAGATCTCGCCTGCATTTGAGGGCTTGCATGAGCCACCATAGAGAATGGGGCACTCCTCGGCAGCTGCGCCAAACTTTGAGCGCAATACCTCGCGGATGTATGCGTGTATCTCCTGTGCCTGCTCTGCAGTAGCTGTCTTGCCTGTGCCGATAGCCCATACAGGCTCATAAGCGATGACAAGGTTCTTGAACTGCTCCTCTGTGAGGTTGAATACAACCTCCTCGAGTTGCTGCTTGCACACCTCGAAGTGACGCTCTGCCTCGCGCTCTTCAAGGTTCTCTCCTACGCAGTATATTGGAGTGAGGTTATTGGCATAAGCCTGCTCCATCTTCTTGTTGAGAGTCTCCGAGCACTCGCCATAGTACTGACGACGCTCCGAGTGACCGAGGATAACATACTTACAGCCGAGTGCCGCAATCATAGCTGCTGACACCTCACCTGTGTAAGCACCCTTTGCCTCCGTTGCGCAGTCCTGTGCGCCAACCTCTACGTTAGCACCATTAAGGCTCTCGATAACGCCAGCCAAGTGTGTGAAGGGAGGACATACGATAAGTGTTACGTCGCTATTTACCTCGCCACGACCTGCTGCAACGCCACGTGCTAGCTCAACGCCCTCGGCGGGTAGTGTATTCATCTTCCAGTTACCTGCTACAATCTTCTTTCTCATAGTTATATTCGTTTTATACGATAGTTTACAAAATGTTATTGCTCTCTCTTTGACTCTATCCACGCCTTGATGTCGGCTGTCGGCAGACCGAGCTTATTCTTCTTGTTGAAGCCACAGAGATCGTTGAAGAGCTTCATACCACCCGTCTTGGCTGTATTCTCAAAAGCCTCAAGTGTGATGTAACCCATCTTCTGTACGACGGCCACCCACTCCTGCGGAATACCCGCCTCGGTGTATACCTCCTCGCTATCAGCCACAACCTTCTTCTTGGGACGCATTGTGGGGAAGAAGAGTACATCCTGAATTGATGTCTCGCCTGTCATAAACATTGTCAAGCGGTCAATGCCGATACCCATACCCGAGCAAGAGGGCATACCATACTCAAGTGCGCGGACGAAGTCCATATCGATAACCATTGCCTCGTCGTCGCCCTTCTCCGATAGGCGCATCTGCTCCTGGAAACGCTCAAGCTGGTCGATGGGGTCGTTAAGCTCCGAGTAGGCATTACACAACTCCTTACCATTTACGAACAACTCGAAACGCTCCGTAAGCTCCTCATTGTCGCGGTGACGCTTACACAATGGCGACATCTCGATAGGGTAGTCTGTGACGAATGTAGGCTGTACGAGGTGCTCTTCGCAGTACTGTCCGAAGATAGCGTCGATGAGCTTTCCCTTACCCATAGTGTCGTCAATCTCCACGTTAAGACGCTTGCACGCCTCACGCAACTGCTCCTCTGTCTGTCCTGTGATGTCGTAACCTGTGCGCTCCTTGATAGCATCTGTCATTGTCACACGGCGGAAGGGTGCCTTGAATGATATTGTCTTGCCGTCGAGAACGACGTCAGTAGTGCCGTTAACGGCTGTTGCTACGCGCTCCAACATCTGCTCGGTGAACTCCTGCATCCAGATATAGTCCTTGTAGGCAACGTATATCTCCATACAAGTAAACTCTGGGTTGTGCGTGCGATCCATACCCTCGTTACGGAAGTTTTTGCCAAACTCATATACGCCGTCAAAACCACCTACGATAAGACGCTTCAGGTAGAGCTCGGTAGCTATACGCATATAGAAGTCGATGTCGAGAGCGTTGTGGTGTGTGATGAAGGGACGAGCCGAAGCACCACCAGGAATGGGTTGCAAGATGGGTGTCTCCACCTCGAGGTAGCCACGCTCATTGAAGAAATCGCGCATAGTCTGCATAATCTTGGCGCGCTTTACGAATGTATCCTTAACGTGGGGATTTACCACAAGGTCAAGGTAACGCTGGCGATAGCGCACCTCGGGGTCGGTGAGTGCATCAAAAGTCTGACCATCCTTCTGCTTTACAACGGGCAAAGGACGCACCGACTTTGAGAGCACGGTAAACTTCTGGCAGTGTACCGACAACTCGCCAGTGTTTGTCAAGAAAGCAAAGCCCTCTACACCGATAAAGTCGCCGATGTCAAGCAACTTCTTGAATACGGTGTTATATAGTGTAGGGTCACCCTCGGGGCAGATGTCATCACGGCGAATGTAGACCTGAATACGACCTGTCGAGTCCTGCAACTCGAAGAACGATGCCGAGCCCATAATACGGCGGCTCATAATACGTCCTGCGATAGATACCTGCTGGTAGTTGCCAGCCTCGGCATTAAAGTTGTCGGCGATCTCACGTGCTGTGGCGTTTACCTCATAACGTGCTGCTGGGTAGGGGTTTATACCCAGTTCGCGCAGTGCCTTGAGTGATTGGCGGCGCAGCTGTTCCTGTTCGCTGAGTTCAATTGTCATAATATATCGTGTTTTAGTTACTCCTAATTTGGCGCAAAGATACTAAAAAGAATTTAAAATATTGCAAATTCGTAGCTTTAGCTACGCGACGCTATATGTGTTGCTACGCGTCGCGGTAGTTATACAGCTGGTCGCGTAGTCGAGGGGTGAAACCTGCACGACGTATCGTTGCCATCATCGCCTCCTTGTCGAAGCGCGTTGTTGCGCCAGCACTCGACACCACATTCTCCTCAATCATTATCGAGCCCATATCGTTTGCACCGCTGTGTAGTGCTATCTCGGCAACATCCTTGCCCACGGTGAGCCACGATGCCTGAATATTACGAATGTTGTGTAGCACTATGCGGCTCATAGCTATAATGCGTAGATACTCCGTTGCCGAGAAGCGTGGTGACACGCCGCTACGCTCCAGCTCGGTGCCTGTGGGGCAGAATACCCACGGTATGAATGCTGTAAAGCCGCGTGACGATGCGGGCTTAAGTGCCTGAAGGTCGCGCAACGTTATAAGGTGGTCAACTCTCTGATGGGGTGTCTCCACGTGACCATACATCATTGTTGCCGTGGTGGGAATATTCAGCTTATGTGCCTCGTGCATCACCTTAACCCACTCTCTTGCCGAGGGCTTGGCGGGTGATATGCGCTTGCGCACGTCGTCTGACAGTATCTCTGCGCCAGCACCCGGCAATGTGTCAAGACCTGCGCTATGTAGACGCTGCAACACCTCGACAGTCGTGAGGTTGCTTATCTGTGCGATGTGCGAAATCTCGGGTGCGCCGAGTGCATTGAGTTTCAGTGTGGGGTACTCCCTCTTTATCTGGCGGAAGAGAGTCTCGTAGAAGTCTATGCCGAGGCGCGGGTGTAGACCACCCTGCAACAACAGCTGGTCGGCACCCATAGTCAGAGCCTCGTCAATCTTCTGGCGATACTCTGCCATAGTGGTAATATATGCCTTCTCCTCCTCGTGGGGTTTGCAGTGAAAGTTGCAGAAGCGACAGCCCGATTTACATACATTGGTAATGTTTACGTTGCGGTCTATCTGCCACGTAACAACCTCGGGGTCATCAACTTTGGAGCGACGCATCGTGTCGGCAACGCTGCACAGCAGCTGCAATGGCGCATCGTCGTATAGCCTGTATGCCTCGTCGCGTGTAAGCTCCTCGCCTACGAGAGCCTTCTCGAGAATGTCGTCTATATTGCTCATATTGAGTGATATTATCTATTTATTATCAGCTTAAAATCGAGTGTTCGGCGGTTGAGGTTGACGTCGATGACGCGTATCCTAACGGGTGTGCCTAACGTGAAACGTAGACCCGACGAGCGACCCACAACCTCGTAGCGTGCTTGGTCGAAGTAGTAATAATCATCGCTGTCGATATTGCGCAGATATGCCATACCCTCAACGTGCGTGTCGTTTAGTTCAACATACATACCCCACTCGGTCATACCCGAGACAACGCCATCGAACTCCTCGCCTATGTGATCCTTCATAAACTCCGCCATCTTATACTTGATGCTTGCGCGCTCTGCCTCCGAGGCCACTATCTCACGCTCGGTGGAGTGTACGCACATCTGCTCAAGGTAACTCTTGTCGGCACGCTTGTCGCCAGCGAGATATGACGCTAAAAGTCGGTGTACCATAATGTCGGGGTAGCGACGTATGGGTGACGTGAAGTGCGTATAGTGCGTGAAGGCAAGACCATAGTGACCATTATTGTCGGTAGTGTATATCGCCTTTGACATACTGCGTACCGCGAGTGTTGTTATAGCATTTGCCTCGGCGTTGCCAGCTATTGAGCCGAGTAGTTTGTTCATCTCTTTGGCAACGGCTCTGCCCTTTGTTGCCTTGAAGTAGTGCCCGAAGCGTAGCGCAAAGTCGCGGAAGCGTGTTAGCTTATCCTCGGAAGGCTCGTCGTGTACGCGAAATACCATTGGGCGTGCTACGCGGCGTCCGTTGGACAGGCGGTAGGCACAGAACTCTGCCACGCGTCTATTTGCCAAGAGCATAAACTCCTCGATAAGTTGGTTTGCCTCCTTCTGCACTTTGGTATAAACACCTATGGGGCGACCCTTCTCATCGAGATTGAAACGTACCTCGTCGCGCTCAAAAGCTATTGCTCCGTGCTTGAAACGTTGCTTGCGCAACTCTTGCGCCAAGCGGTTGAGTGTGAGTATCTCTGTGGCAAAGTCGCCTGCACCACCTTCGATTATCTGCTGTGCCTCCTCGTATGCAAAGCGGCGATTGGAGTGTATCACCGTGCGTCCAAACCACTCGTCGAGGATGTCGAGTTGCTCGTTCAGTGTGAAGACCGCCGAGAAGCAGAGCTTATCTTCGTGCGGACGTAGCGAACACAGGTCGTTACACAACCTCTCTGGGAGCATAGGCACTGTGCGGTCTACGAGGTAGACCGATGTTGCGCGCTCCACCGCCTCGTTATCGACAATTGAGCCAGGTGTGACATAGTGTGAAACGTCGGCAATATGAACGCCTACCTCCCATACACCATCTTGCAACGGCGTGATAGAGAGGGCATCATCGAAGTCTTTAGCATCGGCAGGGTCTATGGTAAATGTCACGCGGTCACGCATATCGCGGCGACGAGCTATCTCCTCGGCTGTTATCTTGCCCGATATGCGCTCTGCGGCCTCCTCTACCTCTCTACGGAAGTGGTAGGGTAGGTCGAACTCGGCAAGTATGGCGTGCATCTCGGTATCATTATCTCCCGCCTTGCCAAGACGCTCTATAAGCTCTCCCTGTGGTAGCCTATCGCCCTCATCCCAGCGCACAACCTTCACAGATACCTTATCGCCCTCCTCAACTTGTGGGTAGAGCCTGCGCTGAAGGTAGATGTCTGTGTCGAGACGGCGGTTGTCGGGGGTGATGAAGATGCCGTTGGTGGTGAGTCGTGCCTCGCCGACGTATGGACGCTTGCTACGCTCCACAACCTCCACGATGTTACCCTCCATATCGCCATCGCGCTGGCGGCGTACCACAACGATACTTACGCGGTCACCCTCCAGAGCACCTGTGGCATTACGGCGCGATACGTATATGTCGCTCTCCATACCCTCGACACTTACGTACAATGCCCCTGGGGTCATACCTGTAACCACACCCTCGAAGCGGGGTAGGGCTGTGCGTGCCAAGCGATATTTGCTGCGTGACACCTCCTCGACATATCCCTCGTCGATAAGTTGCCTTACTATGGCGAAGGTCATAGTGCGACCATCTCTGTCGGCACCACCCGATGCTGCGGCGAGATGTTTTAATGAAAACTTGTTATCAGGGAACTCGCGGAACATATCCACGATGAACGAGGCACGCTCGTCGCGTGTGCGTCCCCTCTTTTTATCGCGTTTTGCCATCTTTTTCTGCTATTTATTTAGTATGTGGAGGGCTAATCGGCGCATAAGCCTCTCGCCGATGGATATAGCCTCCTCGTTTGGCGAGAAGCTCTCGGTATGAGCCATACCCGCCTCTGTGCCTACGCCCAAGCGGTAGAAGAGCGATGCATAGCGTGTCGAGTAGTAGCCGAAGTCCTCCGCCATAGGTATTGGCGCAAGCTCGCGTACTCTGACACCCTCATCGTCCGCCACAATCATCGCCTCGTAGGTCAATGCTATGTCGTTCACTACGCTGGGGTAGCCGTGGTTGATATCTACATCGACAGTAACACCATAGCGCGCCTCCACTTCGCGTGCATTGGCTGCTATGAGCGCGTGTATCTTCTCGCGCTCCTCCGCGCCAAAGGTGCGCATTGTGCCCTCGGTCTTGACGGTGCTGGGAATAACATTCGTGGCACCTTCGGCAATGAAACGACCTACAGATACTACGCTATCGGGGCTGTTTAGTGCCGTTGTGCGTAGCACCATATCACACATAGCACTCACTGTGTCGTCGACCTTATCACGTCGTGCTGCGTGTCCGCCACGACCTGTTATCGTGAAACGCAGCTCGTCATTAGCTGCCATAAACCTACCTGGGCAGAAGCCTACTTCGCCAACTTCGAGCGTGGCGTCGACGTGCTCACCGATGACAGCAGCGACATTGTACCCGATGAACGGCTCCTCGCCCAGTACCAGCGATGCACCGCCAGGATTTAGCTCCTCTCCAGGTTGGAACACGCCAAAGAGGGTGCCTTCAAAGTCGCGCTCACGCACCATATCTTGCAGTACGCCAAAGAGTATTGCCGCGTGCATATCGTGACCGCAGGCGTGCATAACGCCCTCGTTTGTCGACTTAAAACAGAGGTCTGTGCGCTCAACAATAGGCAGCGCATCAATGTCGGCACGCAGCACTACTGCACGCTTAAGGTTGCCTCGCTTGCCCTCAATCTTGGCGAGTACACCCGTCTGGGCTATGGGGCGACACTCTATGCCTTCGGCATTAAGACTCTCCATAATGAAACGTTGTGTCTCCACCTCTTTGAATGATAGCTCGGGGTGCTGGTGTAGGTGTCGGCGAAACTCTATGCTATTCATAGTTACTCTGTTTTACGCGGTTTATAGTGTCGTGCCATCTGTGCCACACTGCGTGTGTACTCTGCGGTTGTGCCACAGCAGCCACCTACAATGTTGAGTAGTCCGCGCTCGGCAGCCGTGCGCAGAGTCTCGGTATGTCTCTTAACGCTCTCGGCGTAGCGACCCTTGTTATCGGGGATACCTGCCGAGGGCGAGCAGTAGGTATATCGTTTGGTGTAGCGTGTGAGTAGCTCGATGTTATCCACAACGCTCTTTACGCCTGTCGAGCAGTTGAAGCCTATGGCGAGAGGCTCAAACTTCTCCACATCTGCCACATACTTCTCTATGCTGCGTCCCGAGATTAGCAGCCCGCCAATCTTTGATAGCACAGCCGAGAAAATTATAGGGGTGTCAGGAGCAATCTCGCGGCAAAGTTCGGCTGCAATCTCTGCATTGCGCACATCGGTAATGCTCTCGATGAGGAAGATGTCGACACCCTCGCGTGCAAGGGCTGCTATGAGCGTGCGATATGACTCGCGCAGTGTTGCTTCGTCAAGGTCTATGGCGAGGGTTATGTTGCGCACCGATGGCCCTATTGAGCCAGCAATGAAGATGTTGCGTCCGCTACGCTCTTGAGCCGCGCGCATAGCCTTTATCGCCGCTTCGACAATCTGCTCGGTGCTGTACTCTACGCCACACTCCTTGAGCATAAGTGGGTCGGCAAGGAAGGTGTTTGAGGTTATCAGCTTTGCACCAGCGTTGATTGCTGCCTCGTGTAGTGCTACCACCTTTTCTGGCTCGGTTATCGACAATGTGTCGGGGCAAAGGTCGCGGCGTGTGCCAACAAGGGCTGTGCCTACGGCGGCATCACCCACAACGATACGGCGTTGCAGCAACTCTGAAATAGACTCCACGCCGTTATTTATCTTCTCACTCATAATCTTCGGTCTCTCTTAAATTGATGTACTATCTTATCACCTCCACTTCGAATAGACGGCACCAATCCTTGCCTGTCACAAAGATATGACCTGTTGTGGCATCATAGGCGATACCGTTGAATGCCTCTGCCTCAGGGTTATCGTCGAGATATGTGTATAGCTCGGGCATATCGACATATCCTTCAACGACACCTGTCTCGGGGTCTATGACAACTATCGAGTAGGTCATATAGACATTTGCCCATATCTTGCCATCTATCCACTCAAGTTCGTTTATAAGCTCTAAAGGCTGACCACCGAGTGTTACGCATATCGACTTCTCGGTCTTGAACGTCTCGGGGTTTATGCGGCGTATTACCGATGAGCCATCAGACATATATAGATGCTCACCATCGGTCGTTATGCCCCAGCCCTCGCCCTTATAGCGTATGGTCTTTAGGTGGTTGCCTTGCTTGTCGTAGACGTGGGCGATGTTTGATAGCCACGTGAGCTGGTAGATGTACTCCTTGAAGTGTGTTATGCCCTCGCCAAACTCATCTTTGTTGAGCGTTGCAACGATGTCTACCTCGCCCGTGTTGAGGTCAATGCGCTGAAGGTGCGATCTGCCATTCTGTCCTGTGCCCTCCCACATAACACCGTCGACAAACTGCAAGCCCTGTGTGTAGCTCGTCTTGGAGTGTGGATACTGCTTTACTATGCGGTAGTCGTAGAGGGCAGGTTGTACCACCTCACTACCCTTATCTTCTGCCACCTGCACATTTGTCGACACACTCTTTGCGCTCTTGCTCTTGCCTGCACACGCTCCAGAGAGAGCCACCGAAAGAGCAATGAGCAATATGTATTTTATCTTTTTCATACAAAATATTTATTATACACCCGCAAAGATACCCTTTTTGCAGGAATTTTCCTATCTTTGACAAACATTTAACAACGATTTAATACTATGATTTACCATATCGAGCAAACAACATCGACAAATGATGATGCACGGAGGTCGCAATATGGGCATTTTGACGTTGTTTGGGCGGAGCACCAGAGCGCAGGGCGAGGTCAGCGAGGACACACGTGGCACAGCCACGAAGGCGAAAATATCACCTTTTCAGTGGTTTTAACCCCAACATTTTTGCCTATCGTTGAGCAGTTTCTTCTATCGGAGGTCGTAGCACTTGCTCTTGTAGATACGCTTGCCGACTATGGTGTAGAGTGCCGCATAAAGTGGACGAATGATATCTACGCTCATGACCGAAAGATTGTGGGTGTGCTTATAGAGCATACGTTGCTCGGAGATAAGCTATCACGCACCATTGTCGGTGTGGGCATCAACGTCAATCAACGCAGCTTCTCGCCCGAGCTGCCCAACCCAACATCTATGGCTCTGGAGCGTGGCGAAGTGTTTGACCGTGAGGAGGTTTTGCGCTGTTTTATGCGACATCTTGAATCGCTCTATGGGCAGCTTGATGGTGGCGATAAAAGGGGTATTGAGGAGCGTTATCGTCAGACGATGTACCATCTCAACGAGGAGCATACATACGCCTACCCGTCAGGCGAGACCTTTCGTGCTACAATTCGTGGGGTGCGCCCCTCGGGAGAACTGTTGTTAGAGCATACCGACGGCGTGGTGCGCGAATACGCATTTAAAGAGGTGGAGTTTGTGTTGCCACATAAATTATAAACGTATAATAATAAATGACTTACGACTATGAAAGTGTTGCTTATAAACGGAAGCCCTCGCTCGGCAGGAAACACCTATGAGGCACTTCAGGAGGTTGCTACAACGCTCCGCGAAGAGGGTATTGATTCAGAGATATTTCATATAGGTATGCGTCCCATTCAGGGCTGCATAGCTTGTTATAGCTGCAAGCAGATGGGACGTTGCGCCTTTAATGACCCGCTATATACCGTCCTTGAGGCAAAGGTGCGTGAGTGTGATGCGCTTGTTGTCGGCTCGCCTGTCTACTATGCGGGGCCTAATGGCTCGCTGTGTGCCCTTCTCGATAGACTATTCTGCGCGTCAGGCAGACATCTACAGTATAAGCCCGCTGCGGCAGTTGTCGCGTGTCGTCGTGGAGGTGCGTCTGCCGCCTTTGACAGACTTAATAAGTATTTCACTATCAATAATATGCCCGTTGTTACGTCGCAGTATTGGAATAGCGTTCACGGAGCTGCTCCAGGTGAGGCGCGCGAAGACGGAGAGGGTATGCAGACGATGCGTACGCTGGCACGTAATATGGCGTGGATGTTACGTAAGATTGCAGCCGACAGTGTAACGCCTCCTACAATGGAGGAGCGTGTGGCGACAAATTTTATAAGGTAGTGGTAATAAAGCAATTACGATAACTTTTAGTATAAACTTTTGATAGATATGAGACGCATTTTCTTCTTTTTGTTGTGCCTGCCCGTGCTGGCAGTATCGTGTAATCTCAATGTTATTATAGGTGATGATGTCGAGGTTATGGAGCGTCGTGATTTTGATTCGTCAGCCACTGCGATAGCTGTCTCAATGGGCTTTGATGTTGTCCTCGACTCAAGCGTAGAACTCGGTGTTGTAGAGGTTGTTACGTCACAAAATATTATGGAGTATGTCGAGGTATATGTTGAGGATGGCACGTTGCACATTGGTCTTGTGCAAAACAATTACTACCACGTAGATACCCTTGAGGCGCATCTTTCGCCAGCACTCTTTCGTAGCTTTGCTGTGTCGGGTGGCTCGGAGATTGAGAGCTACGACCTGATAGACACGACAGACGATATTGCTATCGCAGCTTCGGGTGGTTCGGAGGTTACGCTTAAAGGTCGTTGCAATGGTGTTGCTGTCTCTGTGTCTGGAGGCTCTGATGTCGACCTTGAGGAGCTTGAGGCACAGCACGTCTCGGCGGCTGTCTCTGGCGGTAGCGACTTGAGTGTATATGCCGTGAAGGGTCTGGAGGTGTCAGCCACGGGCGGCTCGGAGGTAGAGTATAAGGGGGAGCCTATTATTAAGGATTTTAAGACCTCGGGAGGCTCGTCTATTGAGCGAAATTAGTTCTATATATCAGTAGATTACGTGTATATTGCGGGCGGTAGAGTTCAATATAATACTCTGCCGCCCTCTTTTAAGATGCCTACCTACTCAATGCTACCATCGAACAGATGTCCATAGCGTATATATCATTGGTCGCTTATGCTGTGTGAGCCGATGTTGAGAATCATCAGCAACTCATTCATCGAGGCGTTAAATGCCACGCAGCGATATGGTCCATCGAAGCGTGAGCCTATAAGCTCGGCGATAAGTGGCTCCATATTTTGTGGGAGGATGCTCGACATATGAAAGAGTGTGCTCTTGTAGGGGCATTGTGTCGTGAAGCGGTAGTTCGACGGCATCGCCTCGCACCTCTCTGACTGATATGTCGAGAGGTGGATATTCATAAGAAGCACGTTGCCATTGGTGGTTTTTAGCTCGGTTATGCGCTCTGCCTCGCGTATAAGATCCTCGCTGCTGCCGTCCGAGCATTCGCCATCTGTGATGTTAAAGACCATTGGCGGAAAGCTGTTGTGGTTATCGCGGTTGTTGCACCACTTCTCGACCATCTCTCGGATGTAGATGAGAGCCTCGTACATAGGTGTAGAGCCTACGGCGGTAGCCTTGATCCACGGATGGAGCGTTATCGACACTGACGTATTGGGTGTATTTGGCGCACATAGCGTGTAGCTATACTGCTCTGGCTCGGGTTTGAAATGTGCGAGGTTGCGTATGGAGATAAAACCGCTCTCGGAAGAGGGTAGTAGCGAGCGTACGCCCTCGCCCGAGTAGCCTATGACGGCTATGTCGTAGTAGTCGCGTACGCCCTCGCTGCGTGTTGCACGTGACATAAGTTCGTCTATCATATAGTTGCATACCAGAGCTACGGCATCAGCCTTGCTCATATACTGCGAGTTGAATGATATCATCTCGCGCATAGATGTAGAGCAGTCTACGGCTATGATAAATGCAGTACGATTGTTATGGTTTATCTGTCTATCGTACATAGGGTACTATTGGGGGTCGTAGTGTGTTAACCTATAATATTATAATATACGTCGGGTTGTGGTAGATGCAAGAAGTGACAATGTGTGTAGGTCAGCCCCCTCTATAAGCACTACACCTGGGCGTTTGCCAACAGCGAAGCTGCCGAGTGTATACTCCATACCGAGAGCCCTTGCACCACCAAGTGTCGCCCACGTAAGCAGCTCTGCAAGTGGAACGCCCTCAATAAGTCGCATATTATCGAGCATCGACAGCGACCTTGCCGAGGCTAACGAGTCTGTGCCTATGGCGATATTGCAACCCATCGAGCGCAGTAGCTCTATTGGAGGACGGCTACCAGAGATATATCTGTTCGACTCGGGGCATACAACCCACGTAACACCACTCCGAAAGTGGGCATCCATCATCGCTATATCTTCGCGTGTTGCTTTGCAGTTATGTATAAGCATCACACGACGTGTTGCAGGAACGCTCTCTATGATGCGCTTGGTGGGTGTGCCGTAGTGTAAAAAGTCGCAGCTCCATCCCATCCTCTCATACCACTCGTGCAGTGAGCCGCGGAGGTGATATAGCTCCAGCTCATCGTCAGACTCCAAAAAGTGTATTGAGAGTGGCGCATCGCCCGTTTGGCATATCTGGCGGAAGATGCCATCTTGCAACGAGTATGTTGAGTGTGGCGTAACAGAGGCCGACGTAGTGCTTTGCTCCGCCATACGATGGTGTTCGTCGGTGGAACGTGTGGTAAGCCCAAATGCCTCAAACAGCGTGTGATAAGCAATCTTCGATTGCCCCTTAATAGGCAGTGTGAGGCTGTCGTTGGCGATGTCGGCAACAGCTGCCACACCCTCACTCCACATTGTTGCATCGGCACTGCTTGCTGCACGCAGACGCTCCTCTGTCGTGTAGTTGCCGCGCACCTGACCTATGGCGCGTGCAAAGCCAGCAAAGCCTGTGTGCTCTGCTATGGCGTGGTGTAGATAGCTCAATTCAAGGTGGCAGTGGGCATTGACCAAGCCTGGGATAAGTATCCCTGGATAAAACTCCACGCCCGCACGATTATCAATCTCTACGGCGTGGTCGATAGCTGTTATTGTGCCATTGTCATCAACCTCAATAATGATGTTAGGTTGCAACTTTTCATCAATTAGCGCGTAATGCGATGCTATCTTGCGGCTCATCTGTCGTATCTTTTTGGGGGTCAACAAGCTCGATATGTATAGTGTCGCCTGTGAATGATGTCATCAGCTGGTGGTTGAACAGACGCACATTCAGCTGCTGCTGGTATAGGCTGTCTACGGCAACATCTGCTGGCAGCACTCGCTCAATCTCGAAGTCTCTAATACGCACATCGGGTAGTTTAGACTCCTCGCCCTGCGGGTGGTAGAACATATTGACATATAGCGCGCAGTGCGATGTGTCGACCTTGAATGAGCGCGTATACTTGCTCTCGCGGTGGCGTGCGAGCATCGTGGTATGGCGCATCACCTTCATAGAGTCATTTGTTACGAGGTAGACCTCCACGCGTGAGTTACGATTTTCGTCCAATGAGTCGATAAGGTAGTCAAACTTTATGGTGTAGTCGCCTGGGACAAGGTCATTTATGCGCACGCGTAACTTTGAGCTATCCTTGAGCTTGTTGGCGCGTATAAGCGTGTCGCCCGCAATTACTCGCGTGAAGGCGCGCTGTGCCACACGGTCAATAGTGTCTAGAATCATCACCTTATAAGACTGCTCCTTATACTCGTCGTTGAGCCTTTCACTAACAACTGTCACAATGTCGCTGAGCATAGCACTCTTACGCTCCGAGAAGGTCTTTATGGTGTAGTGTAGGTCATCTACAGTGTAGCCGTAGCGTTCAAGAATTGGCTCGTAGACCTTTGTAGAGTCGCTCTGCATGCCACTATCCTCAATATAGGCATTTATGACAAATGCGTCGTGGAAGATGTTGACAAGGTCAGCATCGGGAATAGCCTTGGGCCCATTGCACGATGTAGCAAGGAGTGACACAATGGCGACGCATAAATAAGGTATGTAGTTTAGTCGTTTCATAGCAGTTTTCTCTGTTTTTTGAATGTGGCAGCCACAGTGACGCGGGCTATGATGCAGCCGATAGCCATATATGTCACTGCCACGAGTAGTGTATCTGTTAGGCGCAACTCTATGGGGAAGCTATCCAATATAGAGTGCCCAGGCATCTTTATCCATCCGAAGTATTGCTGTCCGAGGCAGAAGGCAACGCCTATAAACACGCCTATTACAGCCCCCAGCATCGTGAGTAGTGCGCCCTCGCCAACGAAGATGTTGCGTATAAAGCGTCGACTGCCACCCATTGCGCGTAGTGTGTTGATATCGCGCTGCTTGTCTGTGATGAGCATTATCACAGAGCCTACTATCGAAAGCATAGCAACGATGGCTATCAGTGCGCCAAGCAAGAATATCATATATCGCTCCATACGCATAATCTTGTTTATCGAGTCATTCTTCTCGTCGCGTGTGCGCACCTCAAACTCATCGCCCACCAGCTCTTGCAATGCTCGCTCTGTTGACGCGATGTTGGCATACTCGCTCACCTTTACAGCTATTCCCGAAAGGCGATTCTTGTAGTTTAGTAGCTGTTGCGCACGCTCAAGGTCGTATAGAGCCAACGTAGCATCAATATCATCATTTGTCGAGACTATGCCTCCCAATGTCGTATTGTGGCGCGATACACCGCTCGTAGGCAGAAGTGTCGATATCTGCTTACGGTTGAGTGCATATAGGTCGATATCTGTGTCGATGCTATATGCGCTGATGCTTGAGGCAGCAGTGAGACCAAGCACTATGCCACCCCTTGCCACCGACTCTATATCGCCACGCGCTGTAAAATCTCCGATGGGTAATACGTGGCAGTATGTTGAGTCGATGCCTCGCAGCATAACCGTTGCGCGATGCCCTGCCGACGCTATCATCACGTTTTGCTCAATGTAGGGAGCCGCCTCATCAACACCTTCACACGCCAATATGTCGTCGAGAGAGAGTGATGTCTTGTCGAAGGTCTGTCCGCGTGAGGCGATAACCTCAATGTCGGCATCTACGGCAGAGTATATGTCGTCGATGGTGTCGGTCAGACCATTAAATATGGCGAGCAGTATAATTGCCGCAGCCGTAGGTATAGCTACCGCCACAACACTCACCGAGGCAATGATGTTTATCACCGAGTGTGACTTCGGTGAAAACATATAGCGACGTGCTATGTGTGACCACAACATACCTAACAGCGTGTTTTACAGACTCTGTGCCGACTACTTGTTGAGTAGGTTGTCGATATTCTCGATATACTCCAACGAGTCATCAAGGAAGAACTCCAACTCGGGAACAATCTTAAGCTGGTTGCGGATACGTGCGCCAAGAAGTTTGCGTACCAACCACCCCTTCTCCTTTATCGCCTCAAGCAGTGCCGAACTGCGTTCAAAGGGAAAGATGCTGATGTATGTCTTGGCATAGGCGAGGTCGGGAGATACGCGCACTGCGGTAACGGTAACTAACGAGCCTCTGATAGTGTCGGCAAGCTCCTTTTGTAGTATCTCGGCGATGTCGCGCTGAAGCTGTCGTGCAATCTTTTGTTGTCTTGTAGAATCCATATATCTGTGTTGTTTCGTTATTTATAGCTTTTGTTTGGGGTATTACGCATTATTGGCGTGTCTGCATACGTGTTCCACCTCTGGGCGCAGAGCTATTGCCAGAGTTGGTGGCACCGCTGAAGTTAAACTCGTCGAGAGCCTTCTCGCGCTTCTTACGTATCTTCCACTCTTCGAAGCCCTCCTTGTTAAATCGCCAACCAATGCTCAATGAGAATGTTAGGTTATCTATAGGCGAGCGTAGAGGCGAGTAGTAGAATGGGTTTTCACGTCCGTCGGTTGTGCTGGAGTAGTATTTATTGCGATTTTTAAGGATGTCGGAGTATCCAAAGTAGTATCTCGCGCGCACACCTATCTCCACCTGCTTGAGCAGTACCGCAAAGCCTGCGCCGCCAGCCAGACCATAGCCAAAGCGGTTGTCGCGCGGCACCTTCCACTCATACTTACCTGCGGGGTATGCGTTGTTCTCATACTCGTAACGTGATGATATGTTGTATGATAGCACAAATGCCGCATCTATGAATATGCGCAGCTTGTTTTTAGCCACGTACACGTGGGGCTGCCACACGAAGGGTAACATCACAGAGTTTACGTAGCGCGTATAGTATCTATAGTGGCGTATCTCGTGTCTGTTGTCACCCTCGCCAACATACTCCGAGGTATATGCGTAGCCCATCTTGTAGCCACGCTCCATATACTCCAGGTCAATGCCCACAGCACCTACGAAACGGGGCTTTGGGCTATAATAACGCCACGATATGCCACCGTGCATCAGGGGTCTTGGGCAGTCTATAATCTCTCCACCCTGCTTCAGCCACAACATCTTTATCTCCTCGGTAGGGTAGAAGCGTGCATAGGAGGCACCAGCACCGCCTATGAGCGAGAGTGTGTGTTGTGCTGTTGCGCTCTGGCAGTGTAGCATAGCAGCAACGATAAGTGTCATTGCCACAACTATATTGCGTATCTCTCTCTCTCGTATCATCCTTATTATTCGTTAGTGTAGTTCTACTATTTGGTGCTTAACGTGCGAAGTTTCCAGAGCCGCTGCCACCCATACCATTCATGCCGCCGCCCATACCATTCATACCGCCACCCATTCCACCAAGACCGCCGAAGCCGAAGCCACTGCCCTGCTGGTTATTCTTCTTCTTGGCATCCTCGATACGTTTCTTCTCCATCTCCTCGGCAAGTTTCTTGAGTCGCGCATCCTCGCGGTCATTGAGCATCTTGACAACCGACTCCATTGTTATAGGTGCGAAGAGCTTGTTCATATCCACATCTAACTCAAACTCCCAATTCTCCTTGGTCGTGAAGAGCTCCTCGTCGTTCTCGTTCTTGTATATCTCGGTACGCTCTGGCTGGCGCATAAGCACCATATCGCCTGTGTCCCACTTGCCATTGGCGTTTATATCCTCCACTACGCGCAACATAGCCTCGCCCGTAGAGACGTACTCAAATACGTATGAGCCATTTGTGGCATTGAAAATCTCCTTCTGCGTCTTGCCACTCTTGTCCGTAAGCTGTAAGATGTAGTGCGCCCTGGGACGTCCGTTGCGAACATTGACCTTTACGATAGCATACTTATTGGGGTCGGAGCCAGTATATGAGTACTTAAGTGTATCGTTCTGCTCTTGCGCCACGTTGCTGAAGACACCAGCAGGTATCAGCAGCTCATACTTCTGTGTCGCCTCCCAGTTTGCACGTATCTGATACTTGCGTATGTTGGCAGTATCCTTCACGATATGGAACTTCACGGCGCGTGGCTCCTCCTTTTCCTTTATGATGTTGAGTGTTATCTGCGTTGAGTCGAACTTTGTCAACGGATACTCAAACTCCATATCAATATTCTTGTCCTTGTTAAGCTCGCCAGAGGTGTTCATCGTCACCTTGAAGGGGTTTTCCACCTTTGGCTCTTCATATATCTCGCCCGCCTTTTCGGCTCTTTCGCGCTCTTTCTCCTGCTTCTCGCGCTCCTTTATCTCCTCCTTGCTCTCGGTCTTTACCCACGCGAGACGCAACTTCTCGGTAGTCTCCACAAGGTTGTTTATAGAGTCGTGCTTGAAGAAGGTGATATTACCCTTGATAGTGTCTGGCAGCTCCTCCGAGGGCATATCAAACCATAGAGCAACGGTATCCTTGCCAATGGTCTGCGGGTCGTATATAACCTTATCGGAGGGTATTGAGTCGAACTCAATCTTTGTGACATTGGGGTTTGCCGAGCCGAAATATAGCATCGCCTTATGCTGTGACGGACGCTCCTGTGCCGAGAGGGTTTGACGCGTAAAGCGACGATCTGTAAACATTCGGAAGTAGAGCTGTGGCTCTGCCGATGGGTAGTGGCGCAACGAGTCGTACCAGATGTTGAAACCAGGCATCTCCATAGGGTTGTAGGTGCTGTCAAGGAAGCCAATCTGATCCACCGAGGGCTCATACTCCATATTGTCGTTGGTGTCCTCAAATGCATATATGCGGTAGCGCACGGGCTTGAGGTTTTGTGCGATGAAGATACCATTCTTCTCGGCACGCGCAATGACGTGGGGCTTATGCTTAAACATCGTTGAGTCCCAATCTTTGGGAGTCTCCACCGAGTCGGCTATGTAGAACCATATAAACGACTTGCTCACAGAGTCTGCCTTATATGAGTCGGCGGTGTAGCCCGACATATACATTGAGTCAATCTCTGCGCCAGTTGAGAATACATAGCGCATAGCGTGCAACGGATTAGACTCGTTGTTGTCCTGGATTGCCGAGCCAAAGTTGATTGCATAGGTTGTGTTTGGGCGCAACGTATCCTTGATGGTTACGACAATACCCTTGCCACGACGCACCACCGAGGGCTTCTTTTTCATCTGTGGTGATGTGTATAGCTCCTTGTGTTGGTCTTTGATCTGCACATACTCATTGAACTCGACATAAATCTTCGGAGGGTGCAACGTGTCGACCATCGTGGTAAAATTATTGGGAGACATTGCCACAATTACTGGGGGCAACGTATCTTTAGGGCCACCTTCTGGCACCATTGTCGTAGCACACTTTGTGAAGAGTGCCGCCACGAAGAGTAGCACAATGGCTGTTGAGAGTATTGATGTAATTCTATGTCTCATTATATTGTCTAATCTTTGTCTGTAGTTTGTCTCTGTATAATGTCTCTATGCAGATGTCGTTACTGTTGCTCCAGCTCGGTGTCATCCTCCTTGGGTACGAGTGGCTCACGTGCCTCATCGGGGAAGGGGTTGACCACTGTCCAGCCGTTAGCGGAGCCTGTCTTACGCCACGCGTACATATGCAGGTGTGTAAGCACCTCTGGAAGGTTGAGTCCCACTTCATACTCGCGGTAGGCGTATATCTTGTTGGTCTTATCCACAACAACCATAAATACCACGGGCGATGTAAGCTGCATTGTCACCTGATACTCCGACAGCGGGTCATACGTGCCCACTACGTCAGGCGTTGTGAGTGTCTCTGCTGGGCGGTCAACATTGGTGATACGTCTTTCGAGGGCATCCTCCCACGTCTTCACCTCCCAGGCATCCTTGAGTGCCACGTTGAAGGCATACGACTCAATGTCGCAGTCCGCCTTCATTATGGGGTCATCCGACACATTCTGCGAGTAGATGGCAATGCGCATCAAGGTATCATATTTCTCATCCTTGAAGCACGAAATGGCTACTACGGCTATCATTGCCACTATCATCAACCTCTTAACTATGCTCACTATCCTCATCGCTATAATCTTATCTGTGTTATCTACTTATCTCTGTTGCCCTACGCTCCAATATGGCGAGTGCCTCGCTTGGTGTTAGCGTAAGTGCTGCGTGTCGCCATTCGCCAGCAACCTCTGCCACGGGTCGTAGTGCATACTCGCGCTCATAGAGGAAGTGGTAGGGTATGGTCAGCCTCTGGTCATCAAACGTCTTGTCGCCATAAAAAATTATATCTATGTCGATAGGACGCGAGGCATACATCTCATTGTGTTGCGCGCTTATGCGTCGCTCCTCGTCGCGGTCACGTCCCAAAAGTGCCTCAATAAGGTTTATGCGTCGCAGCACCTCGTAGGCATCATAACTGGTGGTTATCACAGCGGCACGATTTACAAACTCTCGCTCCGATGTGAAGCCATACGCCTCGCTGACATACTCCCCCGACAGCCTCTTTATCTCGCCCACAGTGAGCGATACAACCTCCACAGCACGGTTTACGATGTCGGCAGCCTGTGCGTCGTTAGAGCCGAATAGTAGTACTACCTCCACCATCTTACAACCTGTTTATCTGCTTGCTCACAGCAAGAGCAAAGTGTGTAAATACTATTCGTGGAGAGCCATTTTGCGCTATCTGTGCCATCGCGCGCTCAATATCGTCGACTAATATCTCGATATTTTGGTTGCCTATATATGGCGCAAACTTGCTGCAAAACGCCGCCTCCTCGCCCCACAAGTAGCTAATAGAGCCTAACCCTGCGTGGAGCATATAGCTCTCGCGCAACAACCTCACTGCGTGCAAAAAGAACTGTCGCTGTCCCTCGCGTGTGAGGACTGCCATATCATCAGCCCAGTCGAATAACTCCAGGTGGTTGTCTGTGTAGCTCAAGCGCATAAGGCGACAGAATAGCTCGAAGTATTGGTGGCGCGCCTCATCACTCTCGCCACGCATAAGCTCGTGCAGTTCAAGTAGTGAGCCACCTGCCAGACGTGCCATATTGCGAGCCTCCACCTCGCTATGTTCGCCACGACTGCGCACAACCTGCTCCAGAGTCTCTACATCAATGCGACCTACCGCCACCTCCTGTGTACGCGATGTTATGGTCTGCAAGAGTAGCTCGGGATGCTCCGATATGAGTATGAAGAGCGTCTTCTCCCACGGCTCCTCGAGTATCTTGAGTATCTTGTTTGCTGCCTCCTGGTTCATCGCCTCGGGTAGCCATATTATCATCGCCTTATACTCTGCCGAGTAGCTCTTAAACGACAGCTTGCGTATTATCTCCTCCGACTCTTTAGCCGTTATCAAGCCCTTCATCGTCTTGCCGAGGTCAAGCCTCTCGTACCACTCCTCGGTGGAGAATACGCCACGTGTGTCGCGCCATATCTCGCGCCACTCTTCGATGAACATATCGCTTGTGATGACCTCTCCCGACTTCTTCTCGCGCTTGTTCACGGGAAATACGAAGTGCAGGTCGGGATGTGCCAACTCGGCAATCTGTCGGCACGATGGACACTCGCCACACGAGTCGCCGTCGTGGCGATTTGGACAGAAAAGATACTGCACATACGCCAACGCCAATGGTAGCGTGCCATACCCCGCGGCTCCTGTGAAGAGCTGTGCGTGGCTTACGCGCCCTGCGTCAATCTGTGCTGCCAACCTTCGCTTGAGGTCGTCGTGTCCTATAACGTCGCTAAATTTCATCGTCCTACTCGTCTTAAAACGGCCTTTGCAAGCCCCTTAATATCTATCTTCTCGCGCCATACAGCAAAGCCCACCGCGCCAAGCATCAACACCACATTGACTGCCGTCCACATAGCGTAGGGCACATATCCTGCCACCAGCTCCGAGCAGAGATATATAGCCACTGTCACCGCCACATACTCGCCTATGCGCCTTAAGTCGTAGGGTATGGGATAGTGCTTGCGGCATAGTATGTAGCTCCATACCACCATCGCTGCCTCGGCAATAAGTCTCACCCACGCAGCACCACGATACCCCATCGCAGGTATCAGCACAAAGCTCAAGCCTATGGTCACGCCCAAACCGAGGAATGTCACGTATGCCGCATACTTCGTCTTCTCCTCGCGCTTATACCAGAACGAGAGGTTGAGCCACACTCCCGCTAACACATTTGCCGCTAACACCAACGGTAGTATATCTATACCCTCGCGGAAGCTCTCGCCGACAATCAGAGCAAAGACATCACGGAAAAGCACTATGCCGAGGAATATCAGCATCGACGCCATTATAAAATACTTCATCGCGGCGGCATTTGCCTCCTTGAACTCCTCCTTTTTGAAGCCCGCGAGGAAGAAGGGCTCGGCGGCAAGACGGTACATCTGCGTAAACAGCGTCATCACAACGGCAATCTTCACTATCGCACCGTATATGCCGAGCTGTGCCATTGCCACATCCTCGCCACCCACGGTGAGGTACTTTATCATCTGGCGGTCTATAAACTCATTAGCGGTGCCTGCGATGCCACTCACGAGCAGCGGCAGCGAGTATACGAGTATCTTTGCAAGCAGCGCGCGGTCTATGCGTGGCAGCGTGCGCTCTGTCGTCGGTAGTATCATCAATAGCGTCACGCCACTCGCCACAAGGTTTGCCACAAACACCCAGCCCACGCCAAACTCTGTAGCATATAGCCCTGCCACGCCAAATGCTATCGCCAATGACACGTTAAGCAGCACATTCACCGCCTTGAGTGCCACGAAGCGTAGCGCGCGCCCCTGCTCGCGAAGCCTTGAGAAGGGTACCATCGTCCATACGTCGAGCATCACTATCGCTGCCACGATAGGCACAAACAGCGGGTTTTCGACATACGCGCTGCCCATAGCACGCGATATCGGGGCGTTGAGCAGCACCACCACCACAAAGAATATCGCTGCGGCAAGCATCGTCACACCCCACGTCGTGGCAAACACGCGTCGTTTGTTTGCGGCAATGTCGCCACCCTCCTCCTCGGCGCGTGTTGTAAAGCGGAAGTAGCTCGACTCCATACCCATCGACAGCAACACCAATGCAAAGGGTATCAGCGCGTAGATGTCTGTCACTATGCCGTATGTCTGCTGGTCGAATATACGTGTGTAGAATGGCGTAAGCAGATAGTTGAGCAGTCTGACAACTATTGTGCTTACTCCGTATATTGCGGTCTGTTTTGCGAGCTTCTCTAACATTTTTCTCTTGTTGCGCACCTTAAGTATATGCACACAACGTGACAAAGTTAGTATATTTTATACTAACCCCCAAATAAAAAGCTGTATAAATGGGCGATTTTGTCGTTACGCTCGTCGTCGATATGCTCACATACGCTTCAGTATGCTCCGCTATCCGCCATCGCAAGCCTATATAACCCTATCACACCTCACAAAAATTTAGCGCGAGTACCTTTATGATACCCGCGCTAAACTTTTTTAGGCAACTATGCCCCGCGATTACTCCTCCTCGAAGATACAATCTTTGAAACTACTCCAACCTCCAGCAGCCTTATACGCATTAATAATACTGTCATTGTCTGAAGCAGGAACATAAATCTTTTCTATATTGACGTGTGCTAAATTCGAGTATCCGTATGCAGGTGGTGTTTCCCTTTTGCAATATATGGTATGGAGTCTATCGCAATTTTGAAACGTTTCCTTATCTATCTCTGCAATATTACTCGGAATGATTATCTCTTCCAAAGACCTGCATCCCATAAAAACGCCAAAATTTTTCAGATTATCCAACCCTTCTCCAAGTGTAACAGACTTAAGTGAACTACAGCCATGAAATGCATAACCTCCAATCGTGGTTACGCTATCGGGGATAGTTATGCTTGTTAGGCTACTGCAGTTGAAGAATGTATTATTACCAATTACTGTTAATTTATTGCTTAAAGTTATGGTCTCTAAAGATGTGCAATCCTGAAATGTTCCAACTCCAGTGTAGCTGTATTCAGAGGTGTCTAATTTTGTGATATAGTTAGGTACATTTATCTCCCTCAATGATGTCATTGAACGTGGATCCCAATCACCTCCCCCATTTACAACAAAGTCAAATAGACGATCATTTTCAGAAAATTTCAATGTCGTTATTCTTGCGTTGCTACTGTCTGTAAATAGAGCAAAACCACACGGATTAGGCATACCACCACTCATGCAACTTTCATCAAACTTAACCACCCAACAGTTTTGTTCCTCATTATAATACTGCGTAGGCATAGGTGTTATGTTGGATACGCCAAAGTAAAACTCAGCAACTGCACCATCTGTTGTTGTATACCAAATCTCATTATTTGCGGGTCCCTCCTCAAAGATATAATCAGCATAGTCACTCCACCACGGTTTTGCCTTATACGCTTTTATTATACTATCATCATCCGATGCAGGAACATATATCTTGCGTCCAGAAGCATTGCTATAGAACATATCGATGCCTCCAGTAGGCGGTGTTGTACGCTTGCAATATACTGTCGCAAGGCTTTTGCAAGAACCGAATGCATAATCTCCAATCGTCGTTACGCTATTTCCAATAGTCACACTTGTAAGGCTACGGCAATATTCGAATGCAGAATCTCCAATCGTCGTTACGCTATCGGGGATAGTCACACTTGTAAGGCTACGGCAATATTCGAATGCATAATCTCCAATCGTCGTTATGCTATCGGGGATAGTCACACTTGTAAGGCTTTCGCAAAAAGAGAATGCCTCCACTCCAATCGTTGTTACGCTACCAGGAATAGTATATGTAGTGCCAGATGCTTCTGCATACGCGATAATTGTATTATCCATAATCAAACAACGACCATTATCCGCAGCAAATTTACCTTTAAACTCTTTAAGGCTTTCGCAACCACTGAATGCACCATTTCCAATCGTCGTTACGCTATCGGGAATAGTCACACTTGTAAGGCTTTCGCAAACACTGAATGCCCCCTCTCCAATCGTTGTTACGCTATCGGGAATAGTCACAGTTGTAAGGCTGGTGCAAGCACAGAATGCAGAATCTCCAATCGTCGTTACGCTATTTCCAATAGTCACACTTGTAAGGCT
>JAEIGA010000468.1_pt1 | contig 59341 bp, 44 predicted proteins | sample 9270691 | NCBI WGS metagenome assembly JAEIGA01 (sample SAMN17057246, study PRJNA624740) | gut metagenome | biome: biome; isolation source: fecal sample | host: Bos grunniens | place: China: Xizang | collected 2019 | reverse complement strand
TGGAGCCCTGTAGCGCCTGAGGCGCAGCCGAAGACGCGGAAGGCCGACAGATAAGGGCGAGGGCGTAAGCCCGAAGCCATGAGCGGCGGCTCCGTATGTGTGCACATGGCATGTTAAGAGCCACGCTTTCTGTCGGCCCTCCTTGCCGTCGCGTTCGCTCCGGCGCCTCGGGGCTCCGATTTTCTTTTCCCCATACCGGGGGCTTGCGCCCCCGGCTATGTGTCTGTCGTCCTCCGGACTCTTGAATTCCGTTCGCTACGCTCACATCAATGAACCCCACAAATTGCTATTTGTGGGGATATCAACTAAAAACTTAAACATAGTAAGTAAAACAATTTTTTTGGGGGGGCAAAATTCGGCTAACAAAAAAGGAAGCACCGGTGGGCGCTTCCTTTTTTGATATTGAATGTGTATTAGGGCTGTATTAGGCAGCGGGCATGCGCTTTACGCGGAAAGCGGGAGCGTGCTTCTTGCCGCACTTGCAACCATTGCACTTGGGAGCGAAACCCTTCTTGTGCATGTTGAACTTGGGAGCCTTGGGACCGAAGTTGCCCATCTGGCGGCCCATCGGACGACGACCCTGCTTGTTCATGTTGAACTTAGGAGCGAACTTGCCGCACTTGGGAGCAAAGCCCTTCTTGTGCATGTTGAACTTGGGAGCCTTGGGACCGAAGTTGCCCATCTGGCGGCCCATCGGACGACGACCCTGCTTGTTCATGTTGAACTTGGGAGCGAACTTGCCGAACTTAGGAGCGAAGCCCTTCTTGTTGAACTTGGGAGCGAACTTGCCGCACTTGGGAGCAAAGCCCTTCTTGTTGAACTTAGGAGCGAACTTGCCGCACTTGGGAGCAAAGCCCTTCTTGTTGAACTTAGGAGCGAACTTGCCGCACTTGGGAGCGAAGCCCTTCTTGTTGAACTTGGGAGCGAACTTGCCGAACTTAGGAGCAAAGCCCTTCTTGTTGAACTTGGGAGCGAACTTGCCGCACTTGGGAGCGAAGCCCTTCACGTTGAACTTGGGAGCCTTGGGACCGAAGTTGCCCATCTGGCGACCCATCGGGCGACGACCCTGCTTGTGCATGTTGAACTTGGGAGCCTTGGGACCGAAGTTGCCCATCTTGTGGCCCATCGGACGACGACCCTGCTTGCGCATACCGGGCTTGCCATGACGACGACCCTCCTTGTTGAACTTGGGAGCCTTGGGACCGAACTTGCCCATCTTGGGGCCCATCGGGCGACGGCCCTGCTTGTTCATACCGGGCTTAGCAAAACGATGAGCGTTGGCGCGCATGAAGTTCTTCTTGGCAGCGTGAGCTTCGGCCGTGCTGATCTTGCCGTCTTTATCAACGTCTACAACAACGGCGGGAGCAGCGGGAGCGGGGGCGGCTACAGGAGCGGGGCCCTGAGCGAAAACCGGCATCGCAGCTGCAAGCATGATGAGGATGGATTGCTTCATAATATAATGTTTGTTTTATGGTTAAAGGTGTCGGTTTTTACTACCTTACACCCCTGAGAACGCAAGCCCACATAAAAATTCTACACATCAGATGATATTTTTATGTTATTTTTTTGTAAAAGAAATTTGATTTTTCGAAACGAGCTTATTATGAGAATGTTATAAAAATGCGTTCTTTTAATTTTTTCGGCAGAAAAATGGAAAATTGTGGGGAAAAGACTATCGGAGTGTTGGACTTTAGTCCAACATTTATTATCAAACCATACCGCCAAAAAGGTGGGACTGAAGTCCCACCCTACGATATAGACAAATTGCTATTTGTTGGGCTATCGCCCGAAACAGGCCAACTCTCTTTCCCTTTGTTTATACTACACGCGCACGCGCGTAACGTGGTGGGTTGCTTCATAAGTTATTCATGATAAATATAAAAACACTTGTTATGCTGTGTCATAATGCAGGCGGGTTTCAATTAGCGCTTGCCAGAGGGGGGCAGAGTCGGTATGATAGCAGCAGGTATGAATACTTACAGGATTGCAGTGTTGGCCGGTGACGGAATTGGCCCGGAAGTCATGGAGCAAGCTTTGCGCGTGTTGGATGCGGTGGAGGCTCGTTATGGTTTCAAAACGGAGCGAGTAGCCTGCTATGTAGGCGGCGCCGGCATTGACCATTGCGGCAAGGCCTTGCCTGCGGAAACCCTGGCAGCCTGTGAGGCGGCAGATGCGATTTTATTCGGCTCCGTAGGTGGCCCGAAGTGGGATACCTTGCCGCCGGATGAGCGACCGGAGCGCGGAGCCCTTCTGCCGCTGCGTAAGCATTTCAACCTCTATGCCAACCTGCGTCCCGGCATTTGCCTGCCGGAGCTGGTGGATGCCTCGCCCATCAAGAACAGTATTATCCCCAACGGGTTTGATATTTTGTGCGTGCGCGAGCTTACCGGCGGTATGTACTTTGGCGAGCCCAAGTTCTACGGCGAGCAAAACGGCGAAACCGTGGCGCTGGATACCCTTTTCTACAAAAAGAGCGAGGTAGAGCGCATTGCCCACGTTGCCTTTGAGGCAGCCCGAGGCCGCGGCAAGCGCCTGTGCAGTGTAGATAAGGCAAATGTGCTGGCCTCCTCCGTTATGTGGCGCGAGGTGATGAACGCCATTGCCCCGCAATACCCGGATGTGGAGCTCACCCACATGTATGTGGACAACGCCGCCATGCAGCTTGTGCGCAATCCGCACCAGTTCGATGTGATGGTAACGGAAAACACCTTCGGCGATATCCTGACGGATGAAATGGCCATTGTGTGCGGCTCCCTCGGTATGCTGCCCAGCGCCTCTCTGTGCAAGAATGCCGAGAGCACCTTCGGCCTGTACGAGCCCTCCGGCGGTTCTGCCCCGGATATTGCCGGAAAGGGTGTAGCCAACCCCATCGCACAAATTCTTTCCATGGCTATGCTGCTGCGCTACACCTGCCGCGAAACCGCCGCAGCCGATGCCGTAGAGGCCGCCGTGCGCAGCGTGATTGCCGCCGGTTACCGCACTGCCGACCTTTATAGTGGGGCAGAAAACGAAATTGCCGTAGGCACAGCCGGCATGGGCGATGCCATTGTGGCAGCCCTGCGTTAAGCCTGCCGCTCTGCTCTCGTACATAAAAACGGTTCATTCCTCACACCATGCGTCGCATACCGAACAAAACCATCACGCGCTCCTTCTGCTTTTGCTGTGGGCAAACCCTGCACTCCGGCGCAGATAATTGCCCGAACTGCGGCTATGCCTTGCCCAAGGCAGACCGCATTTTCGGCACGGAGGATGTGGAGTTCAAGCGCGTATCCGACGTAGCCGGTGTGCTCACCCAGCGCGAGCTGGCCGCCCTGGTGCGTGGGCTGGAGAAAATTGAGCGCAAGCTGCCACCCATTGTGCTGGGGGTGTACATTACCAACCACGGCAAAATCTCGGAGTTTACGCAAGAAGCCCACTGGGTGCTTAACCACTCGCGCATGCGCCGCAATTTCTACGGCAAGCGCAAAGTGCACAAAGCCAATGAAACGAATGCCGAGAATAACCTGCGCGAGCTAAGCCCCGAGGAGCGCCGCACCCGCGCCGAGCAGCAGCAAAATCCCCTCAAAACAGCGTATCATTGGGTGCGCGGTAAGTTCCAAAGAGAGCTTACGGAGATGAAGCAGGAGTGGATGCTCATGCTGGTGCTGGATGTGCAGCTGGAGATTGCCTGCTTTTCGTGGGGGTATAAGTTGGATCCCTACGTTAATCCGGACCTCATTAACTCCTCTATCATTCAATCGCGTCTCCTCTTCCGCGAGCGTGCCATGGTGCCTGCGCTCAAGAGGGTGATGACCCTCGCCGTGCGCTCCATTGCCGTGGGCTCCCGCGGTATCAACAAATCCATTCCTCCGGCTGGTTCCACCCTGTTGCCGCGCTTATCCAAAGCCTGCGCGCTTACCCTGGGTGGTTTTTCTCTGTTGTCTCTTCCTGTGGCAGAGGCGCAGTCTCCTTTTGTGGACGGCGAGGATGCCGAACCTGTGGAGGAGGCACCGCCCGCAGCGCCCTTGCCCACCCCGGCCCCGCAGCCCACAGCCCCCGTGGTCAACTATACCCGTGGCAGCGCCGCTTCGTATCGCTCTGCCCCCACGTGGCGGTCGGATGACTTTGACAACCTGATGCAAAGCCGCATTAACGGGTGTTTCAATATGCTCATGCCCGGGCAAACCGGGGTAGAGCCCACGCCCCTCCCCAAAACGCCTAAGGACTCCGGCCCCTTCGGGGAGAGCGATAAAGAGGTGCTCGGCCATTACACAGAGGAGTATATGCCCCGCACCGGCCGCGCCTTGCCCAACCTGAATGACCCGCAAAAGATTCTCACCGATGTGGAACGTGGCGATGCCGCCTATGTGCTGGAGGGCCTGAATGCCCATTCTCCCTTCCGCATTTGTGTCAGCATCTTTAAGGCAGGGCAGCATGTGCCGCCGGATTTGTCGGCCCCGGCCTTGGTGCGCAGCATTGCTCGTATAGATGAGTATATGGTGCTGCTGCAATATGGCATGGGCGACACCCCCACGGTAGACTTGGGCCTTAAGTCTATTGATATGAAAGACGAGGACCGCTTGGCTTTTTTGGCTGAGCTGGAGGCCAAAGTGGCCGAGGCCGGCGGTGGCGTAGAAGGCTTGATGGAGGCCATGCGCTGTGTGAAGGCGCGTTTTGAGGGCAAAGCCTCCACCTTTGTTCCCCTCACGGCCGGTTCCGGCTTTGTGCTTAAGCCCGTGCTTCCCGGCACCATGCTTGAGGAGGAGTCGGAGGAAAAAGAGCTCTCACTCGTGCAAAAGGTCATTAAGTACCTGAACGAGCACAATTTGTTGCCCTACGCTATTACCGGCGGGGCGGGGCTGTTGTCTGTTGCCGGCTTGTCTCTCATTTATGTCATCCGCCGCCGCAGCGGCAAACTGCTGGAGACCGAGCCGGACTACCGCATGATGTCTCCGTTCGGCGCCGGTGTTTCTCGCTACGTTGAATACCTTTTAGGCAACGAAGCCCCCAAGGCGGAGAAAGTGAAGTGAAGTACGACGTACGAATTCCGACATACGAATTTTTAGGCTAGGCTCCCTAGCGGTCGCAGGGTAAGCGAAGCTAAATCAACGGCTTGTGTTCCGCACTTTAAGGCGCGGGCGGCAGGTGTAGCAAAGCTCAGCCACCCACAGCGGCGTAGCCGCCTAGCCTAACAAATTGTACATTGTAAATCGTAAATCGTAAATCCGAATTCGTCCTTCGGAATTCGTAACTCGTACTTCCCTTAATCCCACTCCGGGGTTGTGGGTTCTTGTTGGGTGGGTTCTTCATCGGGGAACTCGATGATAACCTCGTTGGGGGCGGCAAGGCCGCGGTCGCGTGCCATCATTTCATTAAAAGCCGCATCCTGCTCCAAAGCGGTGCAAATATTTTTCAGGCGCTCGCGCTCCTGAATCGTTTTCTCCAGCGTTTGCTTTTTACCGGCCAAAATGCTCTTTTCATTCTTAAGCTCAATCATGGGCTTAAGCGCAAGAGTTAAGCCCATAAAGGCAATAAAGAACAGAAAGATAAGCCCGGCTACAAACAAAAAGCGCTGAATGCCGAAGGCCCGCTGCTCCTTTCTTCTCTCTCGCTCTGCGGGGCTTACCGCACCGCCAAAGAATGAAAACCAACGCATGGATGGTATGGGGGCTTGCTGTGAAAAACAGAAGGGGTAAAGGGGCAATTCCGTTAGCTGTTGCGCTCTGCAAAGGGAACAAAGCGCCCGCGGCGAGCCAGCACCAGAATGTGCATGCGCTGTTGCTTACCTCGAGACGAGGCCGGCACCGGTGTGCTGCTTACTTCGAACCCGGCTCGCATGAGGGTGGACTCCAAGCGCTTATCGCGGCGTGCCACGGTGATAGCCAGCAAGCTGCCACCCTTGAGGGCATTGAAATAGGCCTGGGCATCGCCCATGCTCAACTCGCAACGGGCATGCACATGGCGCATTAAAATAGCATGCAGAGACCCCGTGCGCTTGCGGCACAGGTTGGCGGCGGTCTCTACCTCGGGCTGCACGCGCGGGTCAATCCACAGCGCGGCATTCTCGCTGTACTCGCGGTTCCAAGCCAGCACGGCGGCCACCGGCTCTGCTACAATGAAGCGAGCCTTTTCGCGGCGTACGCACTCTATGGCCTTGGCTAAGCCGTAGCCCAAGCCCACACCGGCAATCATAATTTGCGGCTGTGCAGCGCGGGTGATGGGGGCCGTGGCGGTCTCGGCCATGGTTTCTTCGCTGCCATGGGTGAAGGATGAGGCCCACGGCAATCCATCGTGCTGCAGGGTCAACTCGCCATCGCGCTCCCACAGCTCCCACAGGCTGCCATCTTCCATTCTCTGTTCACCTAATTTGTTCAGCGGCTTCATGCCGCCACTATACAACATAAGCAGATAATTGGCAAGCAAATATTCGGATGTAGGAATTTGGATTTTTGATTTTGGATTTGGATGTTAGGCGCGGGCGGTAAGTTTAGCAAAGCTCTAACCCAAATCAAAAATCAAACATCCAAAATCAAAAATCCTACCTCTATTTCATCGGCGGTGGTAGGTAGCTGAGCAAATCGATGGCTTCGGCGAGGGAGGGGCCGTTTTTCTGCTCTTTGGGTGCCTGCTTGCCGGATTCTTCTGCCTGCAATTGGGCCAGCTTGGTATCCTCTGCCAGGGCCTTAAACTTATCTGCTTGGCTAAACTCGCCGCTTTCGTCGCGGAAAATGACGGCGAGCCAGTCGCGCTTTTCTTCGATGCTTAAATGTCTCTTTTTACGCATAAATCAACGCGGTCGCGGTAAGAAGGAGAAGATGCCGGCCACCACTTGCTTGCCTTGCGGGGTGAGGCGGTAGTAGCTGTACTCCCCGCAAATGCAGGCAAGCAAGCCTTCATTCGCCAAACGGCGCAAGGCGAGTGTGCACCCGCTCGGGGTAAGCCCCATAAACTGCGCAATATCCGCGGAGCACTCTAAGCCTGCGGCTACGGCCAGTAGTACCCGTTGGGCTATGTCGCTGTGGGGTTCGTTGTTCAGTGCTTTCAGTAATCGGCATGCAAAATCTATCGCTTTCATATCCAATGAATCGTAAAGTTATTCACAATTGTGAGTATATAGTATAATAAATTAACAGTTAGGGTTTAATATATCTTATTCGTATAGTTATTAACAAGGTTATTCACAATTATCCACAATGCCTAAGCGTGTTTTGAGGAGTTTGCGGAGGGGATGCGAATCATTGGAATGAGCCTGCACGGCATTGAAGTGTGCGGCCTTAGGTAACACAATGCGGTTGTACTCCTCCATCAACATTTGGCGTGCCGTGGTGCTGGCCGTGAGCGGAATACACAGCTTGCAGGCAAGGAGCGTGCAAAAAGCATCCGTAAACAAAGGATCAAACAAGGTGGGGTCTTCCACATCGCTGATGTAGCGCAGGTGGATGGTGGCTTGCGGACAATAGACGGAGCGCCCGCGCAAAATCCAGTTGGGAGCCGATACCTCCAGCACACGCAAGCAGTCCGCCGGCAGGGGGTGTGACACGCGGCGCGGTAAATCGGAGGACTCCGGGGAGGGTGTTTCGGCACTGGTAATGTTGGCACTGGCCAGAGCAAAAGACCAGCGGTTCGTCACCAGCACCTCGCGGCGGGCAGGGTGGTAGTGCATGTAGCACAGGCGAGAGGCCGGGCTACCATTGCTTTGAATGGCTGCAAGGGGAGCCTCGCCCAGTTTGGCAAGGGCAAGGTTACAAATATCGAGCGCTGTAAGCGGGTGAGATGATAGTGTAGTCATAATAGCACATGAAATAAATTACCGCTACAAGGTGGCACAGTTTGCGGCAAAATGCAAGAGCGCCGGAGCTTCCGCAAGCACTTTGCATTTTTAATACATTGCATGCGGAAGCTTAAAACTTCTTGCACTAAAAACGCCTCTCGCGTTATGCTGAGCGGTATGAGTTCCGATGCACGCATGAAGGCTCTTCGCTATTACGCCCGGGCCGGGCGCAACATGGCGGATGAGGTGATAACCCTGTTGCAAAACCCGCAGGCCGTGTTTTTGTTCACCCCCGATTTGGTGGTGATGATGAAACCGGCTGACAGCACCGCGCCGCATAGGTGGGAGCGCTTGGCAGAAACCCCCATTGGGGCAGATGCCTGGTATATCCACCTGTTGGCGGGGGATTTGCGCTTGGCCAGAAAACTGGCCCGCTTGCTGCCCGACTACGAGTGGTGCTGTTTTCAGCGGGGAATGCGCAGTGCGGCTCCGCACCGTTGCCGCTGGGCCCGCATGCGCCATTAAGCTTAAGAACATCACCACAATGAACCGAAACCAACAACAGAAAGGAAACAGACATGGGATTTGCTGTTAAGACACCCAAAATACCTGCCGTGGAATCCACCCCGCCCGTTGTGGCGGAAACGCAGGATACCGATGCGCAGGCCGATTACGAGCAGAAGGCCGCCCGCCGCCGCGGGCTGCTCTCTACCATACTGAGCAACAAGGAGAAAAACACCGGGCTTGCCCCGGCCTCTCCTGTCGGCAACAACTCTACCCTCGGATGAGTACCATGGAGCATGATTCATTATTAAGCACCTACAACGCCCTGCGCGCTGCCCGTGCCCCGTGGGAAGGCTGGTGGGACACCCTGCGGCACTATGTGCTGCCCTCTCGCCTGCACGAGGAGCAATCCGTGCCGGATGCCGCCCAAAGCGCCAATGCCTTGGGCGACACCACAGCCGTAGAGGCTTGCCAAAAGCTGGCAGGCGGGCACATGAGCTACATTTGCCCCAGCAACGAGATGTGGTTCAAATGGACCTCTGCCACCCCGCAAGCGAGCGACGAGGCGGAGTCTTGGTACGCCCGTTGCTCTGAGATTGCTAACCGTGAGCTTGCCCTGAGCAACTTTTACACCGAGCTGCACGAGTGCTTTTTGGACCGCGTGGGCTTGGGCACGGGTAGCTTGTTCTGCGGCCACACCCGCAATGGCCACTTGCTCTTCCGCCATATTCCCTGCGGCCAATTCGTGTGCGCAGAGAATGATGAAGGCGTGATTGATACCTACATGCGCGAGTTTACCTTCACCCCGCACCAAGCTGTGTCGCAGTTTGGCCTCAAAGCCTTGGGCCCGCGTGCCCGCTCGCTGGCAGAAAGCGCCCGCAGTGAGCACGAGGGCTGCCTGCGCTTTCTGCACATTGTGCGCCCCCGCGCCAAACGCGACCCGCGCAAAGAATCCGCCCGCCACATGCCCTGGCAAAGCATCTATTATAGCCTGGACGACAGCTGCGTGGTCGAGGAAAGCGGCTACCGCGAGATGCCTTACATGGTCACACGCTTCCTCAAGTGGGGAGACTCGCCCTACGGCCTAGCCCCGGCCCGCCTGGTGTACCCGGATATTCGCCAAGCCCAATTCCTGAATAAAATTCTGGATATGCTGGGAGAGGTGGCCGCCTTCCCCCGTATTTTGGAGCTTGCCAACCAAGTGGGCGAGGTAGACCTGCGCGCCGGTGGACGCACCCTCATCAGCCCGGACAGCGCCAGCCTTGGCTTCCCCCGCGAGTGGGCTACCCAAGGCCGTTACGATGTGGGGCTGGACCGCCTGCGCTCGAAGCAGGATGCCATCAACCGCGCCTTCTTTGTGCCCATGCTCGAGCTGTGGAACGATACCAAGAACCGCATGACGGCAGCCGAGGTGTATGCCCGTGAGAACGAGCGTGTGATGCTCTTCTCGCCCTCATTCACTCTCTTCACCTGCGATTTTCGTCCCCTCATGGAGCGTGTATTTGCCCAGTTGTTCCGCTTGGGCAAGTTCCCGAAGCCACCGGCCTCGGTGCTCAGCACCGACCCCCGCGGCGAGCTAGGCGTGAGCGAGCCGCATGTGGTGTACCAAGGGCGCATTGCCATGGTATTGCGCCGCATGCGTTCAGAGGGGATGGAGCGCATGCTGCAACGCCTGCAAAACATGCTGCCCTTGGGAGCAGAATTGACGGATCATGTGGATGCCGACCGCCTCTTCCGTCTTTCCGCCCGTTTGGATGGCGTGCCCGAGGAGCTTCTGCGCCCCGAGCACCAAGTGAAACGCCTGCGCCGCGAGCGCGAGCAACAGGCCGCCGCCATGGCCACCGCCGCTACCGGCGGAGAGCCGCCCGCCGCCCCCGCCATGCCCACCGGAGATGCCGGCCCGCCCCTGCCGGATGCCGCACTCAGTGCCTTGTTGGCAGAGGAGACCGCCCCTGCGCCTCCCCGCAAGCAAGGCCGCCCCCGCCCTAAATATCAACAGGCAGACCTTCCCTTGGTATGATTATTCCCGCCCCTCAACCGCAGGCTGTGGAAAAAGCCCGTGCCGAGCGTCGCCGCCTGCTCAGCGTGCTGGGCTCGCCCGATGGGCAGCAACTGCTTGCTGATTTAGAGCTGCGTTTTGAAACGCATTTACCCGTCTTTCAGGGCAAACCCGGGGCATACGACCCGCTGGATGCCATGAGACGCGATGCCCACCGCGAGGTTTTTCTGGTGATTCGTCATCAATTAGAACTCGCTCGCAAAGAATCCCTCCCTACAGAATATAACACCATACACAACCATGAGTAAACAATACAATAATACCGATGATACCGCCCTTGCCACGCAAGAGGCCCCCGCCGCAGAGGCTGCCGTGCCTGCTGCCTCCTCCCCCATGCTTCCGCCCGCCGCTGCTGCCGAGCAGCCGTTGCCGGAGCCTACCCTGCCGCCCATTACGGATGCCGACGGCGCTTTTGCGCCCGATTGGTTCACCCGTTACGATGAGCTGCAGCCCTATGCCTCCACGCTCTCCAAGTTCCGTACCCCCGCCGCTTTGGCCAAAAGCTACGCCAACTTGGAGCGCTTGCGCGGCTACCCCGCCACGGCAGATTCGCCCCGCATGGCCGCCTTCCGCCAAGCGGTTGGCCTGCCGGAGAACGCGCAAGAGTTTGCCCTCACCCGCCCGGAAAACACCCCGGATGAGCTGTGGGACGACGCCCTAGCTGCCTCCATGGCCCAAGTGGCCTACGAGTACGGAGTGCCCGCCCCGGCTATGGCCGCCCTGTGCGAGCACTATGCCCAAGAGGGTAGACTCGCCCTGCAAGCAGCCCACCTGCAGCAGCAAAAAGCCTTGGAAAACGCTGAGGCTGAGCTGCGCAACGATTGGGGTATCCGCTTCGACTCCAATATGCAAGCCATTGGCAGCACGCTACGCATGCTCGGCGAACGCTCCGGCGTGAATGTGGCCGACCTGATGGAGAATCCGGCCCTGCGTGCCGATGCCGACTTTGCCCGCCTCATGCTGGCCGTCTCATCCCTGGTGGACGAGGCTCCCATGCACGCAGGCTCACCCCTCAACGGCAAGGACGAGGCCTACCGCATTGCGCACGACCCCGCCCACCCGCTCCACGAGGCTTATATGCGCACTTCTCACCCGCGCCATAAATACGCCAACGAGCAGTACGACCGCCTTGCCTTCGGTAAAACACTGTAAGTAAGTTCAGAGGGTTGTTCTATCATTATGCTCCCTGTCGGTCGCGTGGTTAGCGACACCAATGCACGCTGCTCGCCGACCGATGGGGAGAAAACGCCCCGAGCCTATACTCCACTTTCAATATTCAATATGAATTGAAATCTCTTATGCCGAGATGAGGGTAGATTTACCGTGCATGCGCCAGCGAATCACCTCGCTGAGCATCGTCAGGTACAGTTCCGGTTGGTCGGCCGGCACCACCAGCAGCACCACCGTGTCTGCCTTGTTGCCGCCCCAGTCAATATCCTCACCGCGGGCAATGTACACCGCCGCCTCATACAAACCCTCCACACGCGCATGCGGCACCGCCAACCCACGGCCTACAAAGGTGGGCTCCAAGCCTTCGCGCTCCAGCGCCGAGGCTGCCAAGGCCTCCCCTTGTCCCGGGTAGCGCAGCTCCGCCAGCTCGTGGCAAAGCTGTGTAATGAGTTGGTGATAATCCTGCGTTTTCGGCAGCTTGTCCGTGCGTTCCGTGATGTAAAATGGCGTGGTGCTCATGGCGTGCGCCGGCGAGAATAGCACACCCCATCCCCCTTGACAAGGGCGAGTTGTGTCTTACTTCCCCCTTTATTTTCAACCCTCTTGCGATTCTTTCGCAACAATGCTTCATCCGAAGCAAAAAGCTGGCATGGCTTTCTCTATGCTGAACAATAACAAAAAAACAAAATGACCACAGAAAATACAAAATATGTTTCCTCAGCTGAAGCTGAGGAAGATGCTCCCGCAACAAATAGCAAGCAGACCGTACAGACAGATTCTGCCCTCAAAGTAGGTGCAGATACATTAAATAACCTCAACCAAAACAACAACAATCATCAAGCTAACATGGATAATAACATACTAATGAATGGTTCCGTCGTAGACGTGAATGTCTCCAATTTAAATCAAAGCAAATCTGAGGCCATGGTTACTACAGAAAATACACAAGCCACGTCCCCCGAGGAAACTCAGATGAAAGAAGAACGCCTCTTAACCGTATCAAATGGTGAAATGAAGACCAATGCCAATTTGCCTCAAAGCCATAATGCTGGGTACGCAGATGGTGTTAGTTTTAAGTATGGGTTTATTTTATCTGATTCAGAAGATACCGAAGAAGAAAAGGACTGGCACCCTATTACCGGCAGACGCATTGAGTATTGGCATATTCCTTCTGAGAACCGTCGATGCGTTGAGCTGAGGGCAAATGCATATTCACACGGCATTAAGCAGCGCCTGCTCTTTTATAAAACAAAAGAAGTAGTTGAAAATACCATGGAATTTGCAGAAGGTTTCTATTTATTAACTTGGCAAGATAGAGCGAGACTGGATGACCAAATCAACCAAGGTGATACGGCTGACTCAATTCCAGATGCCTATGAAGTTTTGGTTTCCGTTGGTGACCCTAGCTCGACTCATACAAAAATTGAGTCCTTGTCAATCAAAGAAAATGAAATTATACCCGGAACATGGAAAAACCGCGCAATGGTCATTAGGATTAAGAGAGAGCATGAATTTAATACTGAACAACAGGATATTTGGCTGTCTTTCAAAAATACCAATTCTAGCACCTTTGGTTCTCTTATCAGTAATGTATCGATATCCTCAATTCGTTTATATGATGAATTTGATGATTCTCTGATTGTCCCTTATGATGAAAAACCGCAGGATGAGAATCAGAATATGAATAGTATCGCATGGATTCATGCTCATCATGATTCCGTGGATGTTTCTCCTCAAATGCCAGAGTTGGTGTTGTACTTATCTAAAACGAGCGAAGGTAGCGCAGTTGGTGGTGCTGTATTCAGACTTCAAGCTAAGCTTAAAGTTTTCTACAATCGCCCCGGAATTATCTATAATTCGCAGCCGGTGCCCGCAGGTAATAGTGAAATCTTGGCTAAGGATACAGTACTTGTACCTGATGAAAAATTACTAAATGGTGAGAACTATGTTCCGACGGAATATAGTTCAGATAAAGAATGGTATATTTTATCGGATCATCATTGGCGTGTATCGCAAGATGTATGCTGGTGGACTCATGTGAATCAAGACGGATTCTTTGGTGGTGATGCTACTCTTTCATTTAAGGTGTACAAAACTGAAAATGGAACAGAAACCCAAATAGGTGATGTTTACGACTATAAGTTTAGAATTGCAGGCCAAAACCCTGTAGATAATCTTTGTGAGAATTACATTATTGACTATGTGAATACACATTATAGTGTCAAGAAAACATCGGCACACTATAAATCGCTAGATTCACTTCATGAAAAACTGAGTGATATGGTATGGTGTATTCCCGCAATAGCAAAGCACGAAAGCTATGGATATAGTTATGAGGTAGCTTCATATCGACCTTATGTGTTGAAAAACAATTCGATGCAAACCGTTTTTAATCAGTTTGAGTGTAAAAAGGATGCCGACAAAATCGGTATTCCTCTGCATAGAAGATACGAAACAAAAGGAGCAGGAGGATTCGGTATGTACCAAGTAACAGGAACTCCTTATAGTATTTATGATGCTGTATGCAGAGGGGTCATTTGGAATTGGCAAATAAATATTCATGCGGCTATGGAAATTCTTTTAGATAAAATGAATGAAGTAGACATTTATTTTACAAGTCAACTTTCACAGCAAGAAGAATATGATAAGGATTTAGCGGCGGATAAAAAGCATCCGTTGGTTGATTATAGGCTTATTAATTCAATTCCAAGGCAAGGCGGTAAAGGTACAACGTATGATTTTACCATAGGCCAAGAGCATGATAAACGGATGGTTCATTTGTGCGCTCTAAAGGCGTATAATGGAGCAAGCAGAACATCCATGAATTCTGCTCCAGAAATAGTAAATGCTAATCCACAATATCGATTTGATAGTAATCTATCCGGCCATTATTGTTCTTGGATTCCCGGTACTACCGGTAGTAATGATAAACCATGGGTTATCTCAAATTTGAGTGGTAGTGCATCCAATTATGTTGATTTTATTGCGGCTATGGTTAATTATACTGTTCCACAATAAATGGACGGTATGATTGATTATTGATGTCTGAAGGGGGGCAGAGTGTGTTTTTTACACTCTGCCTCTGCCATATCGTATGAAATATTTTACTTTTTATCTTGCTAACGGGAGCAGAAATTGGTAGTGTTTACAGCACAGCGAGCCCCTGATGGCAGTAAGTAAAAATCTGCTTAGGGGCGCCCTCTCCCCCTCTGACAATCACGAACAATGAATATGAACTGCCTTTATTTTCTTTTGTGTTTATTAATGCTGGTGCCTGTTTCTTCGGCGGAGGAAAGGACAATGTGTGAGTTTTTATTTGAGCTGAAAAAAATGGTATGGTCCCTAACATGGGATTGTGATTTAAAGAATGAGCCTAACGGATGGGAGCCCTCTATTTTTCCGTTTACGTCGTATCCTGCCGGCGGATACATTATCTACATGGAAAGAGATTTATTTGGGGATGAAAGGCCGGAAGCGGCGTATATCTATCTTCATCCGGTTTTAAAAAAGGGGGTAGCTGAGTACTTTGCCTGTATTCATGATGCGGATGGTAACTATTGCTATACCATACCAACCCATTGCTTGAAAGTGCATAAAAAGGGAAGTGTCGGGATTGGCGTAGAGATGGGAGTGAAAAAAACGGGCTGCGGACCTGAAAGATATAAGATTTATAATTATTATTTCTGGGAATTAAAACGAGAATATGCCATATATCATGATTTTAAAACGAAGCACTCGAGATTATGTACGGACGATGATTTAATCGCTGAGTCTGCGAGTTGGATAGATTCTTGGCAACGCAAAACGGTGTTCCTATCTCATCATGCGTTGGCTGTAAGCAAAGAATATTCAGATATGGTGTCGGCATTGATGTATGCCATGTATCCTATCGGTGGGAAATACGAGGAACATAATACACTTACTATCAATTCTCGATTCTGTATTACCTCCATATACGATTTTCTCTTTACCGAGAACAGAAATTGGCTGGAGTGGGAAGGTAATTTGCAAGAAGGGATAGAACAGTGGAACAAAAAGAATGCGGAAGCTATGGAGGCGAGTCGTCAATTTACAGCCGAACAAGCAAAGCAGGTAATAGAGGAGAAGATTTTGAATGAGTTGCCGATGAGGGCACCATCCTTTACCAAGGTAAGACGAAAAGCAAGTCCAAAAGGTAAGAGAAAAAGGCGGTAGGATATACAAATTGGAGAGTTCCGTATCCTGCGGCGCAGCCGCCTAGCTTAATAAATTGGGTATCTCTAAAAACTCGATAAATAGCAATTTGTCTATATCGTAGGGTGGGAATTCAGTCCCACCTTTTTAGTGGTATGGTTTGATAATAAATGTTGGACTAAAGTCCAACACTCCGATAGTATTCCAAACATCCAAATCCAAAATCAAACGTTCAAAATCAAAAATCTCAATCGTCCCTTATCTTCTGCCGCGGCCGTCATCCCAATTATCGGTACGGCGGCGTTTTTCTGCCTCGCGCTTACGGCGTTCTTCTTCGGCGGCGCGGCGGGCTTGGTCATCGGCAGAATCTTTCTGCTGGGTGCGGGAGGTTTCTGTGGTGGTGAGGGGGCGGCGCTGGGCGGCGGCAAACTCGGCCTTGAGGTCGGTTTTCACCACATCGTCCTCAAAGAAACTGGTAACAATAGCCGCAGCCATACGGCCACCGGAAATCACCTGGTGGGGCTCGCCCTCGTACAGGGCGGCATAGGCATAGCGGGGATTATCTGCGGGGATAAAGCCGGCAAACCAAGCAAGGCGGCAGTCATCCGACGGCTTACCCCACTGGGCGGTACCGGTTTTACCGGCATTGGCTGCATAGCTGATTTTGGCGCGGTGGCCGGAACCGCCGGATACCACGGCACGCATGCCTTTGCGCACTACGGCAAGGTCCTCAGAAAGGTCGTTGAGCTTGGTGCGAATGGTGGGGGTGCATTGGTAGACCACGTTGCCGTCCATATCCAACATTTGGCGCACAAGGTGCAGCTTGGGCAGGTAGTTGCCGTTGGCAATGCCGGCCATGGCATAAGCCACCTGCAAGGGGGTAGCCAGCAACGGACCCTGGCCGATGGAGATGTTGGCGGCATCGCCCTGCATGAAACCGCGGGAGTAGTTGCGGTACATCCATGAGTCATCCGGCACGTTACCCATTTTGTCTGCAATGGGCAGCCCGGTGCGGGCACCGAACCCGAAGCGGCGTGCCATGTCGCACAGGCGCTCGGCACCGATGCGGGGCTCGCGGGTGGCGGCTACTTGGTACATGAAGGGGTTGTTGGAGCGGGCGAGGGCGGTAATGCAGTTAATATCGCCCACAAACCCGCTGTGGTTGCGGAAGGTGTGGCCACCGATGTTGAGGCTGTAGGGGCAGTAAATGTAGGTGTTTTCCGTAATGATGTTGTGGTGCAGGGCTGCCGCTACGGTGATGGTTTTGAAGGTGGAGGCGGGGGGATACACACCGGCAAAGGCGCGGGAGACGAGCGGGTTGCTGGCGTCGTTGCGCAGGGTGTCGTAGTCCTTTTGGGTGATGGCGGGAATGAAGATGTTGGGGTCGAAGTTGGGGGCGGAGGCCATGACGACCACCTCGCCGGTGTGCACATCAATCATCACAAAGGCGCCGCGGCCGGGGCGTTTGGTGCCGTTTTTCTCCTCGCGCTCGGTGTTGCGGCGCAGGGATTCCTCTGCCGCTTTTTGCCATTTGAGGTTGAGGGTGGTTACAACAGTGCCGCCGGGGCGGGGCTTTTGCTGCAATTCGTCCAAAATTTTGGTGCCGCTTTCATCGAACATGAGGCGCCACACACCGGGGCGGCCTACCAGCTGGCGGTTAAAGACGCTCTCCAACCCGGCGCGGCCCTCTTGTTTCTCGAAGAGGGGGTCGTGGTGGTTGATGGGGCCGGTGGGTAGCTTGGCCTGGCTGCCGGTGTAGCCGAGAATGTGCCCGGCAGTTTCGCCTGCGGGGTAATAGCGAATGTAGCGCGGCATGAGCGAGCTGTGCTCAATGGCGCGCAGTTGGGCCTCGATGGGGGTGACCTCGTGCTTGCGCAGTACGGGGCCTACCGGTAGGGGCAGCCAGCGGCGGTGCCTGTAGTGAGAGATGAGGTCGGCATCCGATTTATCAACCATGGCAATGCCTGCTTGTTCAAACTCGCTCATCACCTTACGGCCCAGGGTTACAACGGCCTCGTCGCTCTCATCGGTAAGCTGGCCGAACTCGATGGCGGGTTGGTAGGCCACGATGGAGGTGGCCATGACCTCGCCGTTGCGGTCGGTAATCAATCCGCGCGGGGCAGGGACGGTGAGCGACATGGTGCGGGCATTGCGGCGGGTGACGGGGTAGGCAATGCGCGAGGGGTCGTTCTCTGCGGGGGAGGAGTCGATGGCGGTGGCGGGGTCGTTTTCGCTGCTGTCGGTGGCGGGGGTATGGGTGTCCGGTGCAAAGGGGGCGGGGTCAATGCCGCCGGGGTTCGCATCATACTCCCCGGCCTGTTGCACACCGCCGTGGTCGGTCAGGGTGTTATCTTCACCGCCAAGGCGCACGGTTTCCACCACATCCTCCGTGTATTCCTCATCGGGCATAGCGGCCGGGGGTGCTTCTGCCGGCAGGGCAGCATCCTGTCCTGTGGCTGTGGGCAGCATGCCCATGCTTGTAACGGCTAACCCTGCTACGGCGAAAATGTGTGTTACCCTGCGCATCGTGCCTATATTCTACCGTATTTTGTGCCCGTGTGCAATCCCTCAGGTTGAAAATGTACAATTTTGATTTTGGATTTTTGGTTTTTGATTTTGGATTTGGAAGTTAGGCTCCCTCCGGTCGCGAGGGAAGCGTAGCACATGCAGCCGCCTAACACCCAAATCAAAAATCCAAAATCAAACTTTCAAAATCCCAAATCCTCCCTATTTTCTTTCCAAAATCAGGCGGAAACCCACGGTGGGGGTAGCTTCGTCCGGGGGGAGGGGAACTCTGCGCCCCAGGTGCAGTTGATTGGGGCTAAAGGAAGTGTAGTCGCCGCCGCGGGTGACGCCGTATTGGCTCATGCCAAACTCCTCCGGGGCGCCGTAGTTGCCGCTCACCCACTCTTGCACGTTGCCGCTCAGGTCGTGCAGGCCTAGGTTATTGGCCGGGAAGGAGCCCACCGGTGCCGTGTAGGGGAAACCATCGCGGTACAGCTCAATGAAAAGATCTTGCGGAACATGGATTTGCGCCGCGGTGTCGGCATAGTTGCCGCTATCGCGCGTGGGGGGCCAGCGTGTGCCCCAGGGGAATTTTTGGGTACTGAAGTTGGTGTAGCGGCGGTCGCGCTCGTAGGGCGAGCTGCCGGTTTCTGCGGGTAGGCCGGCCATGGTGCTCCACTCTATATCTGTGGGCAGGCGGTAGGTATCGGTAGGCTCCAGCAGGCCGCGGGCGCGCTCGGTTTCCGTAAGCCAGGCGGCAAAGGCCTCTGCTTGTGTGCGCGACACGTTGACCACGGGGTGGTGCTCGTTGTTCTCAAAGTCGACCTCTGCGGGGGGCTCTGTACCGGTGGCCTCGCAATAGGCTCGGTAATCTGCCACGCGCACCTCGGTAGCCGCTGCCAGTAGGCCGGGGCTAAGGGGCACCAGCTTTTGCCCCAGGCTGTTAATCCACTCTGCACCAAACACCACGGAGTTATTGGCTTGCAGGTTGAGGTTGAGCGCTAAGCCCTTGGGCGATAAACCGCTGCGGCGCACGGTGGAGTGGCCGGGCAGGCGCACCTCTAGCAGGTAGGGGGCAATGGGCACGCGCTCTGCCTGCATGGGGGTAACGCCCAGCACCTGGCCGTTGAGTATCACGGTGGCACCTGCCGGGTTGGTGTAGATGGTGATGGGCGTTTTCATCACCAAACTGGTGTGCAGGCGGTAGCAGCTCATGCCGTTGCTTTCGGTGTTCGGCTCCGGCACGGCGGTGAGGGAGTGATCTCGGCCGATGGTGCCGTTTTCGATACAACGGTTGGCCAACCACAGGGTGTAGGCGCTAATGCCCTCGGGCACGGTGCGAATAAGCGGGCTGTTGGGCACAACCTCGTAGCGTATGCTGCTGCCCTCCTCAGAGTTGTGAATGAACTCCTCGAACTGCTCGCGCGTGACGGCGGTATTGGCCGTGTGGGTGTCTCCCTGCGGGCTATAGGTGGTGCCTTGGGCATCTTGCCAGGCTTGCCCCGGGCGCGGCGGGCGATACGGTGTGAGATCGCCGCCCAGTTTCAGCAGCTCGCCCTCGGTGGCCGTGCCTTCCACATACGAATCGGCATATCCGGCCATGCGCAAAATGTACGAAACCCGCTGCCCTAAGGGTACGGTAACGGGACCGTATGGGGTTTCTCCTAAATATTCCAGCGAATCGGTATACACCGAGGCGCCCGAGGGCACCGTGCGGATGAGCAGGCGCCCGGCAGTGGCAGCCGGTGGCTGCGGGGTGGCGACAACGGTGCCGCTTGGCTCTGCCGGTGCTGTGGCTTCGGTTGTAAGTGCCTCGTACGCGCGGGAGAGCTTGCCGATGAGCCCCGACGGTAAGAAGTGCGCCCCTACGGCAGCCGCAAGCGCAAGGGTAAGCCCCCCTATGAGCAGGGATTTGCCTTTGGCCGGCCGGGGGCGCTCTGCTTGGCGGGTTGTGGATTTTTTGGAATGCCGCAGGATGGTGTAACCGCGCATGGCATCCAGCTTATCTGCCAGAGCCTGTGCGGTGACAATGCTGTTTTTACCGATGATGGGCTCTGCTGCGGCGCAGATAATGCTGTTGAACTCCAGCCAACGGCGCTGCTGTGTGCCCTCCGGCAATTCCTCCGGCAGCTCCGGAAAATCCAAGCGGTCCTTGCCCGTGCTCATTTCATAGAGCACCTTGGCTAGGGCATATACATCTGCACGCGGTGTGCCGGGGCCATCCGGCGGAATATAGCCTTCTGTGCCTACAAAACTGCGCTTGCTGTTGTGCGCTACCAAGCCCGCATCCGCCAATTTGGCGCGGCTGTTTACAAACACCACATTGGCAGGCTTTACATCGCGGTGTATCAGCTCCTCTGCATGCAAGCCGGCTAGGGCATGAGCCAGCTGGCTGCCTACCTCCAGCACGTAATCCAGCGGCATGGCATGCAGGCCGTACAACTGCATATCGCTACGCAGCGTGCGCGGCATGTAGGCCCCGGGCTCTATGTGAATGCCCGTGTAGGCATCGTCCGCCAGCTCCATCACATAGTAATAGTACGGAAACTCCCCCTCATGCCGCCCTACATGCAGAATATGTACCAAGCCCGGGTTGTTGCGGGCTATGGGTTCGTATTGCAGCACGCCCTCAAACTCGCGCGTAAAGCTGCGCTCATCGTCAAAGTCCTCGCGCCACACCACCTTGACCGCTCGGTATGCTCCGGTTACTGTGCGGGCCAGCCATACCTCGCCATACGCCCCTGTGCCAATGATGCGCAGTATCTCGTGGTCGGCTATCTGCGGCATGGTGCCCTCCGGTCTCCGTGCCTTGCGTGGCAGGGGACGCACCACCTGCGAGAGGGGCTCTTGCCGCTCCTGCTTCTCCGGTGGCTCTGGTTTGATGATGGGCATTCTTGCCTGCCATTATACCCTTTTCCGCCCACATGGCAAGTGACTTCATGCCCTTTTATCATAAATTTGTGCCTTTTTTTGACATTTTTATGAGATTGTGCTTGCTTTGTCGTGAGAATTGTGCTTTAATCTCCGCACAGCAATATTCCAACGCGCACGTGGCGGAATTGGTAGACGCGCTAGTTTCAGGTTCTAGTGAGTAATGTCGTGGAGGTTCGAGTCCTCTCGTGCGTATGATTCATAATGAGGGAGTTACTAAAATGTAACTCCCTCTTTCCGTTAATAAATCAGCCCGATTAAGCTGTTGTAACGCTGAAATTGTTACGTTACAACTCGTATTAAACTACAAAACACCTATATTATATGAAAAACATTAATGAACATTGGATTAAGGAATTGATGTACTCCGCGGTATGGCGCGGGGAAATTTCCTCTTGCTTTATCGGCGAGAATCCTGATGCTGTTTACGTATCTGCTCTTGATGAGGCGATTAGAGATATAATGCTGGGGTGTGAACCGCTGCGAGTATGCAGTTCTTGCACCTTGGTGAATAAAAAGCTGGCAGATGGGTCGCCTCCCGGTCATTATTCCGAACGATTCCGCACTTATCTGATACCGGGAGTCCGTTATGAAGGTAAGCCTGCATATCTCTTTAAAGTACCCAATGGATCATACTATGTTGTGTGTGTGGCGTTGAGCCACTTTGGAGATATTGAGGGGCTTATCGAGGAGTTTGGCGAGGGTAATTTTTATAAGTCTATCCAAGAAATTGGAGACGACTTTTACCCTCACGATGGATTCTATCTGGCTGAGCCGATGGTTACTAAGGTAGAACTATACGAAGTCGACATGGAAGAAGATTGGATTGAAAGTGATGATGACTGCCTTATCCGATTTATCCATGAGCCCCGGCGTGAAACTTGGGCAGACCTATAGAAGACAGCAAGCGCCCGCCACTTTGTCCCGATTATTTTGCCTAGGCGGAAACAAAGCACCCCGCGCTGTTGAGCGCGGGGTGAGGATGCAAGACCGGTGCTGCTACCTATACGCGACCGGTAGGGAGCGGTACTTAACAACTCGTCCTTCGGAATTCGTATGTCGTACCTCCCATCACTCTACCGGAGTGATGGTGGTTTTGCCGTCCGGGTCTTTAGTAATGTGAACATTCTTGCCGGCAGGGATTTCGATTTCCTCGCCGTTGATGTACACCTTCATGGATACATTGGTGTTGCCGCATGCCGGTTTCTCTGTGGGTTGAGGCTCGTCGGCAGGCAGGGCCGGGGTGGGCAATACGGGAGTGTTCGGCTCGGCAGGCTTGCAATCCGGAGCGGGAGGTGCTACAGGGCAGGGCGGCACGGGGCAAGCGGCGTGCTGGGCCTTGGCTGCCTGAATCTTGTCCAAAACCTCTGCCGGGATGGCTACCTGCAACCACTCACCGGAGGACATGCACTTGGCCTCGATAGGCTGACCGGAAACGACCGTGCCGTCTGCCGGAAGTTCTATTTTGAAGAATTGAACGGGTACACTCTTCGGCGTTTTAACAGCGGGGGCAGGTTCCTCTTGAGTGGGGCAGCACTTGGGTGCCGGGGGAGGGGTAATATGCACCTGCACGGGGGAGGTGGTATGTGCCTGCGGACCATGGCCGTGGTGGCGGCGTACCTTCACAGCAGGCTTGCCGTGGGGGCGGTGTATGCGGGCAGGGCGCAGCCGGCAGGCCGGTACGGAGTCCACCTGCGGTTTTTCCATCGGTTCAATGCTCTGCACTTTCTTGGCCGGAGTCTGCAATTCGGCAATAATACCGCTTTCAATCATTTGGGCGGCAATTTCTGCCGGAAGCTCATGGCCGTTAATAAACACCTTGTCGCCTTCCTGCTTTACGGGTGCTACCGGTGCGGGCGGCATGGGGGCTTGGCGGTGGGCAGAGATGAATGCTTTTTTGATGTGCTCCACACCCTGCTCCAGGTGGTCTACCTCTTGCGGGGTCAGCTCTTTACCGTTGACAAAAACGCGTGTTTCGGAAAAAACAGAGGCCGGGCCTGCTGCGGTGTGGATGATGGGGGATTGCGGCTCTTCTGCCAAAAGGACAGGAGCCAACAGCATGGATGATAATGCAGCGGTAATCATAATGAAAATAAAAAGGATTCGTGTGATACATTAGCATGTTCATTTGCGGAGTGCAAGCTTAGAATTCTAGCGGTTGATAAATGAGTGTTTGTTTGTTGGGCAACAGTCTGTTCGCTTTGTTTACATCAAAAATCGTGATTACCCCACCTTCAATATTCAATATTCAACTTTCAAAATGCAAGCGGCTCCGTCGCGGTGTAGCGACGGAGCCGAGAAAAAACTAGGCATATATAAGGAATGGGGCGTGTGCCCGCATTCTTTACTCCCACTCGATGGATGCCGGGGGCTTGGTGCTGATGTCGAACAGCACGCGGTTGATGCCGCTAACCTCGTTGAGAATGCGGTTGGAGGCCTCGCGCAGCAGGTCGTAGGGCAGCTGAACCCAGTCGGCGGTCATGGCGTCCTCAGACACAATGGCGCGCAGGTTGGTGGCGAACTCGTAGGAGCGCTCGTCGCCCTTCACACCCACGGTCTTCACGGGGATAAGGCCGGCGTATGCCTGCCAGCACTTATCGTACCAATCCCACTTGCGGAGGGTGCCGATAAAGATGGCGTCGCATTCGCGGATGATGTCGAGGCGTTCCTTGGTCACCTCGCCGGGGCAGCGCACAGCCAAGCCGGGGCCGGGGAAGGGATGGCGCCACAGGATGTCGTGAGAGATGCCCATGGAGGCGCCCAGCTCGCGCACTTCGTCCTTAAAGAGGAAGGCGAGCGGCTCAATCACCTTGCCTTCTTCCTGCATCTTCAGCACGCGCTCGACGCGGTTGTGGTGGGTCTTGATGACGGAGGCCTTGCTCTTGGCGTTGGAGGCGCTCTCAATCACGTCCGGGTAAAGGGTGCCTTGGGCCAGCATTTCTGCATCGCCAACGGCATCCCAGAACACATCGATGAAGAGGTTGCCGATAATGCGGCGCTTCTTTTCCGGGGCGGTCTCGCCGGCAAGGGCCTCGAGGAAGCGGGCAGAGGCGTCTACCGTCTCAATCTTCACGCCCATGCGCTCAAAGTTAGCCTGCACCTCTTTAGCTTCATCCTTGCGGAGCAAGCCGTTGTCCACGAAAATGCAGCGTACGTTGACGCCGGCCTCGTGCAGCAGAACGGCCAGCACGGTGCTGTCTACACCGCCGGAAACGCCGCAAACCACCTGCTTATCACCAACCTTGGCGCGGATGTCTTCGATGAGCTCGCGCTTGAAGTCGCCGATATCGAAGGGAGCAAGGTCTTTGGCGTAGGAAAGGAAGTTCTTGAGGATGGTGCGACCCTCGTGAGAGTGTGTTACCTCGGGGTGGAACTGGATGCCGAACATGCTGTCGCCCCACTGCAGGGAGACAGGAACACCCTCGCTGTTGCGGGCAATCACCTTGCAGTTATCGGCCAGGTGGTCAACGGTGTCGGAGTGGCTCATCCATACCTGAGAAGAGGGGGACATATCGGCGTACAAGCCTTCGAGCTGCTCGGGGATAAGAGCGGCGGGGCCGTACTCTCTCTTGTTGCTGCTGCGAACCGTACCGCCGGTCTTAATGTTGAGCAACTGCATGCCGTAGCATACGCCCAAAATCGGTACGTTGAAGGAGGTCAGCCATTCGAAATCGATATCCGGGGCATCCGGCTCAGAGGTGCTGCGGGGACCACCGGAAAGAATGATGGCTCCGGGCTCGCAAATCTCGTGCAAATCCTCCAACGCATACAGCTTGGCGAGGAATCCCAGCTCACGTACGCGGCGTACAATCAGCTGCGTGTACTGTGAGCCATAGTCAATTACGGCTACTATGTGTTTCGGCGTCATAAAAACTGAGGTGTTATCGTGTGTAACGCTTTGTGATGGGCTCATTATAACATGCTCCCCCTCTGATGAAAAGCCTAAACTGTTGCTTTGAGAAGATTGCAGCGGATTTTTTGCGCCACGGAGCACTGCCGTGACCATGCTGCACGGGGCAGAAGCTATCCGTAAAAAAAGGTAGATTACGGGGGCTTTCGCTTGACACCGGGAGGGGGAGAGGGTAGAATCTGCAAGTTTTTTTCGCGTATGAAATTGCGTCTTCCCCTCTCTCTCCGTCAGTGTTTGTTGTCATCTGTTTTTGTGGCCGTTACCCTAGGTGCCGGAATTGCACCTGCTGCGGTCATGAACAGCGATGCTTCCTTTGTAACGTACACCGATTTCGGGCAGAATATGGGGCGTTATAAAACGGATGCCACGGCCAATGCTTTGTTGCAGCACATTCGCCGGCGCGATGGCGGGGTGCTTATTACTTATACAGGAGGGCAGGCAGATTATACCTTAGAGCACTACATGCCGGACTTCACCGGTGTAACGGATAATGGTGCCTTTATGTCGCTGGGGTATAATGCTACGGTATCGGTGCAGCATAATGGTGTTACTTCCGGTGGTTTTACCTCTACATATATTGGCGGCGCAAATTCCGTTTTCTACCAAGGCATTGAGTATCGTATTGATAACAGCGAAACATTCCTGCACTCCCCGAATGGCGGGTATGATAACCAAGGCAACGGCGGTTTTGACCACAAGGTTACCCGCATGAGCAAGGTGATTACGGATGTGAATACGGCAACACTGTACTCCGGAACATCGGCCGAAATGCGCGCCTACGTGAAGGGGCAGCTAATTTACCATGCCGGTGCCGGCACAATGCAGCGGTATGATACGGCAAGCAATACCACACAGGGGCTGACGGGTGCATACAATTATATCATCGGCGGTATAGATACGGTGGAAGGTGTGGGCTCCGGTGGGGCGCATGGTGACGGTGATACTCTCAACACCGTATTTACCAAAAAGGGCTCTTCCTTTAATGTGGATGCCGAGCCGTTGCCTTATTTGGGGCAGCAGGGTGATTCCGGCAGCCCGGTGTTTGTGTTTAATGAGAAAACCGGGCAATACGAGTACGTTGCAGCCGTGGCCTATTTGTCCGGTAATACCACCATGCACTGGGGTGGTGTGAGCTATGTGCGCGATGAGCTGGCTCAGTACGACAAGGTTGTTACCTCTTCTGCCGGAGTAACGGAGTTTCATATTGGTGCTGTGAACAGGAAGGGCGAAACCATTAGCGCAGAACACGCCAAATATAATTACTGGGATGGCAGAGAAGGCATAAGCACCACACTTTATTGGGGAGATGTGACGGATGCCACCGGTAAAGTGTTACAATCTTTTGTGGGTACACAGAGCGGTATTAACACATGGGCCGATCTTTCACCTGTTATTGATACAAATAATTGGTACCATTACGATAACACCTACTTGAACGCAAATCCCTATGCTACGGATGGCAAGGAGCTTTCCTATGCTGATTTGTATGTGACGGATAATTTGGTGTTCAAAGGCGGTGTCGATGCTACGGAGGTAGTGCTCGATGCTACGGTGGATTTAGGTATTGGCTATGCGCAGTTCAGTTTGGCTGAGGGGCAGGAATCGGCGCGTTTTAACGTATCTTCTGCCGGTGACGGCTCGTATCAATTTAACCACGCCGGTTATGTGGTGGATGCCGGGGTAGAGGTGCACCTTACTCTTACGGGGAGTGCCGACCACGTGTATGAGTGGCGTAAAGTAGGTGAGGGTGATTTGTACATCGAAGGCAAAAATAACAATAAGATTTTGCTGAATCTGGGTGGCTCCGGCGCTACCTATCTGAACCGCGAGAATGGCTACGCTGCCTACAATGTGCTGGCGAATACCGGCACAACGGTGGTAATTGCCGATATCAACCAGATTGCCCGCGACTTTACTTTCGGGCACCAAGGCGGTGTGCTTGATATGAATGGCAACAGCATGGTGTGGAATAATGACACGACCGATGTTGCCGCCTCCGGCTTTACTATTCATGCGCTGGATGAAAGTGCCATTGTTGCCAACCTGAAAGCGGATACAACGACCACGCTAACCTGGACCCAGGGAGGGCTGCAGACATTCCTTGGCTCCTTTGCAGACAATGGCAAGGATAGCCGCATGCAGTTTGTGTATGATGGCGGTAGTGGCAGCAAGTTGACGCTGAACAGTATTTACACAAGCCTTACCACCAAGGGTAGCGGCATGGTGGTAAACAGCGGTACACTGACACTGGTTGGTACCCATACCGTGCACGGTGCCGGGTCTGCGAACGGAAAAAATGCTAATCGCTATTTTAATGATAAGGATTGGCACTATGCCGATGCTGCTTCCGATGTAACCGTGAAAAACGGGGCCATCTTTGAGCTGGGGAGTCATGCACGCCTCACGGGCGATGTGGTGGTGGAACGTGGCGGTACCTTCCTGCTGCGTGAGAGTGTGCAACACGCGCAAGAGTATATAGAAGGCGGCCAGCGCTTGGAGAGCACGGCGGCCATAGCCGACTTCCATGGGCACAAAGGTAATGTAAGCTTGGCAGATAATGCGTGGTTGCGCATAGAATATAATGAGGGGGTGACCGCCGATGCCTCGTATGCGGCCTCCATCACCGGCTCCGGTAATATGTATGTGGACCTTAAGGATGCCTCACTTTCTCTTACCCTTACCGGTGACAGCTCCTTCTCCGGCACAAAGGAGGTGATAAGCGGTGGTGTTATCGGTGGTACTGAAACGGCTTTGGGTGATACCGATAGTAACACATGGTTGATTCACCTCAATGCTTGGATTGCCTCGCATACCGATTCCGCAGAAAAACTGCTGAGCCGTATTAATTCTCAGTCTCTCGGTACTTTGGCGCTTTCAACTGATACGCCGGAGCAGCTGGAGCTCTCCGGCCATGCCAATTTGTATGTGGGTGCAGAAAAGGGAAAAACCGTGCACTATGGTGCGCAGGGAACCTCGCTTACACTGGCTGCGGTGAATGGCGAGTGGAAGCTTGGCGGCGGTGGTGGTGAGTTGGTGGTTCATTTCCGCCTTAGCGGAGATAACGATTTGCTCCTTGGCTCCGGTGAATATTCCTTTGGTGCGGTACACTTGGGCAACCTGATGAATGATTTTACGGGCGATATTCTCTTCAATAGTTCCGGTATTAAGTTAACCTATACTGCCGGGGCTCTGGGTAATGCCAATCTTTCTTTGCTGTATGGTAATGGTGTGCAGTTACAAGAGGCGGCGGATGTGCATCGTGTCACCGCCGGGGCGGATGGTATTCTGCTGGTGGATTGCTTGCCCCATACGGATATTGATTTGAGTACCCGCCCTGCTGTAGCCTTGGGTGCTTCTGAGAATGTTACCTACAGTGGTTCTATTACACTTGCTGATGGGGAGGCTTACCGTTTCAGTGCTATGGATGGTGCCACACTAACCCTCAACAGCGCGTTGGAAGCGGGGCGTGATATGGTGGTTGACGCCCAAGGCCTCAGCGGCGGTATTGTTAATTTGGCAGGGTTGGGGAACTTTGATGGCTCTATTACAGTAATGGGGCACAAGGATGGCTTAGGGGGTGATATTGTTCTCGGCGTAACGGGGAATAATATGCTTGCCAATGTGTCGTCTCTTGTGCTGCAAAAAGGTGGTGTTTTGGATATCGGTTCCGGCTACCAAACGGTGCGTAATTTGAGTACGCAAGAGGGGGCTTTGTTGCTGGGTGATGCAGAAAGTACCCTTGTGTTTAATATGCAGGATGAGCAATTCTTGCATGGCGCCATGAATTTGGATAATGCCGAGAAGACGGGTGCTGCCAATATGGTGCTTGCTTCTTCCGATAATGTGTGGAACCTCTTTACGGTGCAGCAAGGTACACTGTTCACCCGTGTTGATTATGCGCTTTCTCAGTCCGGTATTACCAGTGTTGCCGGCGGTGCGGTGCTTAATATGAATACGTGGAATGCGGAAGGGCACAAAAACCGTACGATGCATGGTAACATTGTCTTGGCTGATGGGGCTGAGTTGACCACCGGCTCTTATGATGAGGCAAATGTTAAGTTGACGGGCACTCTGAATGTGGAAGCCGGCGCTACAGCCACCGTGAGCGGTGGAAAGTGGACGCTTACAGCGGCCGATAGTAATACGCTTGGCGGTACTCTGTCTTTTGCTGCTAAATCTTTGGATTTGAATGAGCACTCTGCTCAGTATATGGGCGGTACGGTGGATGTGGTGGCCAATACGCGCTTTTACAGTGGCGGTGGCGCTGAGGATATGCTCAAGCATTTCAACCACATTAATATTTCTGCCGGAACGACCTTATCTGTTGACGAAAATCATTGGAACACCATTTGGCAGTGGGATAAGTTGACCGGTTCCGGCAAGTTGGTGTGGAACTCTGATACCAATCACTCCACCACGGCTCGTTTGATTTTGAGTGGCGATGGCGCGTTCTCCGGTGATATCGAGTATAATCGTCAGTACGGGAACGGAAATCGCCGTTATCAATCATATTTAGAAATTAATGGCGAGAATGCCGCCTCCGGTGCCACCTTGAAGATGTATGGGCAAGGGGGGAATTCTATAGGCTCGTTTGCCGTTAATGCAGATAACGTCAATTTGGGTGGTTTGAATGGTAATGCCCATACGCATGTGTATGCCGGTGCGGCTGTTGCGGATTCTGCTACCAATGCCGCCCCCGGTGCAACCCGCCGTGCAACCCTCACGTTGACCGGGGCAGGGGAGTACTCCTTCTCCGGCACCGTCGGTAGTGCTAATGATACGGCTGAGCAAGCATTGAGCCTTGTGATGAACGGTACGGGCAAGCAAACATTTAATGGCTCCTCCGTGTTTGTCAATGATTTGCTGGCTTTGCAGGGGAGTCTGGTCGTGAGTGCCAATGAATTGACTGTTTTGGGCAGTGTAGGTGTGGCACAGGGGGCAAGCTTGAAACTGCATGACAGCTACACGCTGAATGCTGATGATGTTTTTAAGGTGGTGTATACGCAAGGCGTATCTTCCTCCGCCGTTTTTGAGTCTGCTCTTGTTTTGAATGGCGGCGTGATGAGTTTTGATTATCGCGCTCTCGGTGAATCCCCTGCGTTGAGTTTGGCCGGGGTGTCGTTGGGTGGTTCTACTGCCGGGGTGCAGATTCAATTCACGGAGTTATCGAATCTGACGCTGGGTAAATCCTATACTCTGGCTACGGGTGATTGGTCCTCCGTGTCGGGAAATATTACTACGGATGATTTAGATTATTTTTCTGTCTTCTTCACTCCGACCGAGCAAGGGTTGCAGGTGATGTTCGGCATTAAAGACGGTTGCATTCGCTGGGATGGTACGGCTGAAGAACACCGCTGGACGGCCGAGCAAGTTGGCACACAGCGCGTCGGTGTAGAGGGGTATCATACCGTTGTGTTTGACGATGCTGCTACCGATAATACGGTGCTGGTGAGTGAGGATATGGAGGTGGGGCGAGTTGTCTTTAATGCCACGGAAGATTACTCGGTGGTATCTTCCGGAGGTGTTGCAACGGCGGAATCTCTGGAGTATCAAGGCTCCGGCGTGTTGACCTTAAGTGGTCTGGCCGTACGTGGAGATGCTACGATGAATGGCGGTACCCTCGTGCTGAAGGATACCGGGTTGGTGCATCAAATTAGCGGTGAAGGAGGCTCTCTTGTTATTGATTGGGCGCAAGAGAAGGAGCAGACGATACGTATGTCGGGAGTATCTGATATGCAGGTGCTGAGCGGTACGCTTACTGCTCAAACGGCAGATTTGTCGGGTGTTTCCACCATTTCTGTGGCGCAGCAGGGTGTGTTGAACGTGTCGATGGACGGCGCGGCTAGCTTGTCTGCTTCTCTTTTTGCGGCAAATGGTACGATAAACCAAACCGGAACCGGCACCCTGACGTGGAGCCCGACCCGGGGTGAGTTTACGTTGGGTACGCTGAACTTGAACGGCGGTGAGTTTGTGCTCTCTGCTGCATCCGGGGTTGCCTCGATTCATCAGGTGCAAGGTGGTGGCAAGTTGCATAAAATGGGTGCCGGTGAATTGGCCTTGGGGGCAGCTCAGCTTTCGAATCTGACGTTGACGGATGGCGGCTCTACAACGATTTCCGGCACGGTAAACGTGGCTTCTCATCTGTCTATTGGTGCACAATCTGTTTATTTGCTTGATGGGGCTAATGTAACAGCCGGGCAATATACATCCGGCAACACGCAGGATGGTCAGCCTTCGACGGTGGTGATGGAGGAGGGGGCGCGTTTGTGCATTACCGGAAATGCAGATGTGGATGCTACGCATGCTTCCTTCCTGTTAGCTCACTGGAAGGAGTCGTCTTCTGCTTTATCGTTGAATGGCGGCACCCTGGAGGCGAAGAATACCTCGATGCTGATGGGCTGGGATTCCTCTGCTACCTTTATTGCGAATTCCGGTGATGCTACGCTGAAAGGTATTCGCTTTTCCTCCCAGCGCGGCCATGCGGATTATTTCTATTTAGGAACGGCCAAATCCGGTTCTGCTGTGATTAATATTGGTGGCGGCGGTATTACGGGAATGGCTGCAAACGACATCGTGCAACTGGGTAAGGGTACCTTTGTGGCTACGGCAGATTTTGCCGTATCAGGCAACAATTCATTGTCCTTTGTGGGTGAAGGTTCGGGTACGCTCTGGGATACTGCCGGCCATACTATTTCGGTGTCGACGGCTCTTGCCGGTGCAGGCAATATCACAAAGCTGGGTGAGGGTACTTTGTCTTTCTCCGGCTCCGGTGCTAATTACACCGGCCACATTACGGTGCAGGACGGTTCTTTACAGTTGGTTGGCAATGCGCTGAATATACTTACCTTTGCTTCAGGGGTAACTCTCAATGGTGAGGCAGAATTGGATTTGTCCGGCTACGAATTCTCCTCCACCGGTGGTATTACACTTGGTGCTGAGCTTACTGTGGGTGCCTCCGCCGGCTTAAATCTCGGCTCGTTGAAGGCTGAGGGCTCTTATGCGATTTTTGATTTGTCTCAGGAATCGGCTCTGTTGCAAAATTGGGAGCACTTGGCGGGCAACATTTATGTGAATGGTACCATGTTGAACCGTTATTCCGGAGCCTCTTTGGAGGTGAGGGAGCATGCTGCCATGCTGAACTTTACGGATTCGGAGATTTGTTCCATCACTTGGAATGGTGGTGCTACGGGTGAATGGAATGCCACGGCTGAGGACTGGCGGTTGACCACCGGTGCCGGTATGGGTGAGTCTACCTCTTTCTTCAAAGGTGATGCTGTTATCTTTGCCTCGGATGCAGAGGTGACGGTAGTAGGCGGTATGACGGCTCAATCGTTGACTCTTAAGGATGGAGTTGCGCTTTCTCTTGATGGTGCATTGAAGGTAACCCATGCTGTGAACTTTGGGGTAAACTCTGAGTTGGTGGTTAATGATACTGTTTCCGCTTCGACCTTGGCGGGATATGTGAATGTTCGTATCTTAGAACAAGGTGTGCTTCATCTTTCTGAGGCACGAACAGGCAATATCAGCATAAACGGTGTTTCCGGTACCGGTACTTTAGGGGTAACTTTGAATGCCGATTACGGTAATAAATTGACTGTTGATAGCGCATTTAAGGGGACGACTCATGTGCTTTCCGGGTGTATGTCGCTGAATGGTGCTCAGGTGGGGACTGGCCTTTGTTTGAGCGATGGAGTTAATATCCAGTTTAATGGTAACACGAAGGCTTCTTTTGCCGGTAATTTGTACATTGATGGCACCTCTCAGCTGCATGCCAATGGCGGGTCTAATTTTACTCTGATGGGTACTGTCAGTGGCGATACTTATGACAGCCGAGGTTCTGGCATGGTGAATTTTGCCTCTGATGTTACCTTGAAGGACTACATTAGTACAAAGACTGTCACGGCAAACTTCTATGGAAAGACTGAAATTGGTTCGATTAATTTGACCGGTGGACGTATTGCCTTTTATGCTGATTCCGAAATTGAGCATATTGTAGGTGGAGGAGGTAGTCTGGAAACCATGAGCAATGAGGTTTGCATTACCGGTACTAATCAAGAGAATAAAATTGGTGTCCTTGATGGTGCTAAGGGGGGAGACGCAGCCGGTACACTTCGCTTGAAGGAGAATGTTTCTCTTCGTGTCGCAGGTAATGATAAAAACTCCGGCATTTGGGGTAAAACAGGTTCTTGGGTTCTGCTGGAGGAAGGTGCCTCTCTTATCAGTTCTCGTGCCGGTGTTGTTTTCACCAATATCGCAGGGGGCGAAGCGACATTGCGGGCCAATCACAATGGCGGTGGTATTGTATACTCCGTTGATAATACCAATTTCGAATTGCTGAACGGCCACTTGAAATACGATTCCTCCGATGATGCGACGTTGCACACCAAACTGACGAATTCCTCCGTAGAAAACAATAAGGGGGGGATGCTGACGGTAAGCAATGAGCATAATACTCTTTCCGGGGTGATGGCCACGCAGGGGAATATTGATGTGCTGCAGTTGGAAACCATGAGCCTGCAGGAGCTCTACATTGCCACCAGTTTAACGGTGGGTGCTTATACTGGAACGGAAGTAGAGCCGCTGAATGAAGCCACGATGCGTATTGTGGGTAAGGCTGAGTTTGGTGCCGGTGCCACGCTGAATGCCAACCTGCACATGCAGTCAGATTCTGTTCTTTCTATTGCAGAAGGTGTGGTTCAAATGGGGAGCACGCTGACGTTGGATGCTGGCATTACGCTGGATGAGGCAACATTGGAGCGTTTCCATAGTTTGCAGTATGGTGAAAGATTAGAGCTGTTTACCGGTGTTGATGGTTTAACCCTGGATAACGAGGTGTATTCCTCAATTACGGTGGAGGATAAGGTTTATGCCAATACGATTTTCCATGGCTTGAACAATAATTATGTGGTAACCTATACGCCGGATGATGAGCATAACCACACCTTTGCTATTACGGTGATTCCTGAGCCTGCTACAACAACTCTTGGCCTGTTGGCGCTTTCTGCACTTGCTGTACGCCGCCGTAGAAGATAAGGTTAAAGGTTTAGGATTGTATAAGATGCTCATTCCTTCGCGCTGCCGTTTGGGGGCGAGCGGGGGAATGGGCTCTTTGCTGCCGGTGGTGGGCGATACAGGATTTGGTGTTGACGCAAGACATTAAACAGGGTACAATAGCCGCGGCATGAATGAAACAGCAAATTATAAGGTAGCAGATATTACGCTTGCCGATTGGGGGCGCAAAGAGATTGAGGTGTCTGAGTATGAGATGCCGGGCCTGATGGCCTGCCGTGAAAAATATGGCCCTAAGCAGCCGTTGGCCGGGGTGCGTATTACCGGCTCGTTGCACATGACGATTCAGACCGCGGTGCTGATTGAAACATTGGTGGCCTTGGGCGCTGATGTGCGCTGGGCTTCCTGCAATATTTTCTCGACTCAAGACCACGCTGCCGCTGCTATTGCTGAGGCCGGGGTGCCGGTGTTTGCCTGGAAGGGTGAGACCTTGGAGGATTACTGGGATTGCACATGGCGCGCGCTGAGCCACCGCGACGGGCAGGGGCCGCAGCTGATTGTGGACGATGGTGGTGATGCTACCTTGTTGCTGCATAAGGGCTACGAGATGGAGAACGGCGATGGCTGGGTCAATACCCCCTCCGAGAGCGAGGAAGAGGCCGTCATTAAGGCTTTGTTGAAGCGCATTGCTGCAGAGCAGCCCGGTGTGTTCCATCGTTGGATGCCCGAGATTAAGGGTGTTTCCGAGGAAACGACTACGGGTGTTCACCGCCTGTACCAGATGGCTCGCGACGGCCGCTTGCTGTTCCCGGCTATCAATGTGAATGACTCTGTTACCAAGAGCAAGTTTGATAATTTGTATGGCTGCCGTGAGAGTTTGACAGACGGTATTAAGCGCGCTACGGATGTGATGATTGCCGGTAAGGTTGCCGTCATTTGTGGCTATGGCGATGTGGGTAAGGGCTGTGCTCAAGCGTTACGTGGTTTGGGCGCCCAGGTGATTGTGACCGAGATTGATCCCATTTGCGCTTTGCAGGCTGCTATGGAAGGCTACCGCGTGCTGACGGTGGAAGATACTCTTGGCCAAGCCGATATTTATGTGACAACTACGGGTAACTGCGATATCATTACCCTGGAGCACATGGAGCAAATGAAGGATCAGGCGATTGTGTGCAACATTGGTCACTTTGATAATGAGATTCAGGTGGCTCGTTTGCAGGCTCGCGAGGGTATTGTGCGCACCAACATTAAGCCGCAGGTGGATAAGTATACCTTCCCGGATGGTCATAGCCTGTACTTGCTGGCAGAGGGCCGCTTGGTCAACTTGGGTTGCGCTACGGGGCATGCTTCATTCGTGATGAGCAATAGCTTCACCAATCAGGTGCTTGCCCAGATTGCTCTCTGGCAGGAGCGCGATTCTCGTGCCAATACGGTAGAGGTGCTGCCGAAGGTGTTGGACGAGGAGGTGGCCCGCTTGCACCTTACTAAGTTGGGTGTGCATTTGACTACGCTTTCTCAAAAGCAGGCCGATTACATCGGCGTGCAGGTAGAGGGTCCGTACAAAACGGATGCCTACCGCTATTAATGATTTTACCCTGCTCCCGCCTACCTTGGTTGTTTCGCTGGTAGGCGAGGGCCGGGTACTGCTGCGCTGTGGGTGGCGTGGCCGAGGAATAATGTGATAATACCTTTTCTCTATGGCTGTAAATGAGTATGATGTGTTGGTGATTGGTGGCGGGCATGCCGGCGTGGAGGCTGCATTGGCAGCGGCTCGCTTAGGGGGCTCTGTTGCCTTTGTAACGCATGATTTGGATACCATTGGCCAAATGAGTTGCAACCCTGCCATTGGCGGGTTGGCAAAGGGGCACATTGTCCGCGAGATTGATGCCTTGGGCGGTGCCATGGGCTTGAATACCGATGCCACTGCTATTCAGTTTCGCATGCTCAATGCCTCCAAGGGGCCCAGCGTGCGTGCTCCGCGTGCCCAGTGCGATAAATTGGCCTACCGTGCCCGCATGAAGTGGGTGATGGAGACGGCGCCGGGGGTGCAGCTGGTGCAGGCTGATGTGTCTGAAATTGCAGTGCAGGATGGCCGTGTGGTTGGTGTGGTGACTACATGGGGGCAACGCATTGCTGCAAAATCTGTGGTGCTGTGTAGTGGTACTTTTATGAAGGGCTTGCTGCATGTGGGTATGGACCACATTCCCGGCGGGCGCTTGGGCGGGGCCACGAGCTCTATCTCCGATAGCTTGGCTAAGCTGGGGTTCCCGCTGCAGCGTTTCAAGACGGGTACTTCGCCGCGCATTAAGGGCAGCTCGATTGATTTTTCATCTCTGACCATGCAGCCGGGGGATGAGCCGCCTCCGCTGTTCAGTAATATATCCACCCGAGTGTTGAGCCGCGAGACGGAGCCGCATTGCACGCTGAATTACTTTGCAGATGCTGATTTTGAATTGCAGCAGTTACCCTGCGCTACTACCTACACGCATGAGGGCACGCACGATATTATTCGCGATAATTTGCAGCATAGCCCGCTCTTTGGTGGTGTTATTGAAGGCACCGGCCCGCGCTATTGCCCCAGCATTGAAGATAAGGTGGTGCGATTTGCGGATAAAGATCGCCACCAGATTTTTATTGAGCCGGAGGGTAGAAGCACGGATGAGTTTTACCTGAATGGCCTTTCTTCCAGTTTGCCCTTCTTTGTGCAGGAGCAGATTGTGCACAGTATTCCCGGGTTGGAAAAGGCGGAGCTGATTCGCCCCGGCTATGCTGTGGAGTATGATTTTGTGCCGCCGACGGAGCTGTTGCCTACGCTGGAAACAAAGCGCGTGCGCGGGCTCTACTTTGCCGGGCAAATTAATGGTACCAGTGGTTACGAAGAGGCGGCAGGGCAGGGCTTGATGGCCGGAGCTAATGCGATGCTGGCTTTGCGTGGTGATGAGCCCTTGATTTTGCGCCGCGACGAGGCTTACATTGGTGTCATGATTGACGACCTCATTACGCGCGGCACGGATGAGCCGTACCGTATGTTCACCAGCCGTGCAGAAATGCGCCTGTTGCTGCGCCAGGATAATGCGGATTTGCGCCTTTCGCCCTTGGCAGCGCGCATTGGCTTGCTGGATGAGGAGCGCGGTGCTGCCGCTTCTGCCCGTTTACAGGCTATTCAGGATGGTATTGAGCTTACGCACCGCGTGAAGGTGGAGGGTATTGCTCTTAATTTGTGGCTGCGCCGCCCTGAGAATGATTGGCACAATCTGCCGGAAGATACACTGAAGTTGCTACCGCCGGATGTGTGGGAGCCGGTGTCGGTAGAGGTGATTTTTGCCGCTCATATCAACCGCATGCGTATGGAGGCGCAGCGTATTCAGCGCCAGGAAGATAAGCGTATTCCTGCCGATTTTGATTACGATGCCGTGCCTTCCATGAAAACGGAAGCCCGCCAGCGTTTCAATCGCGTGCGCCCCACCACCATCGGCCAAGCTGCTCGCATTCCCGGCATCACCCCGGCAGATATCGCCCTCCTCCTCGTGTGGCTGAAAAAGTGAGTGGCGGGTTACTGAGGTGCTTTTACGCTTTCTAAAATGATTAGCTGATTTTCCGGTAAATCAACGGCAGAGGTATGCCCCGCTTTCATAGAAGTAATGCGAGGTTGCTTTTTCAATGCGTTAATTAATCTATAGGTGTTTTTTGGGGGGACTATTGTGTCTTCTGTGCCGTAGACAATGTATACCGGGCATTGTATCAAAGGTGCTACTGCAAGGGAGTCAAAATGGTCTTTGACAATGTACTTTTTTAGGCCGGTTAGGTTACAAATGCTGGCCATGCTATCAAATGGGCAAACTAAAACAATTCTATTTAAATTTCTTATTTTTGCAGCTGCTTGAACAGCTACTCCTGTGCCTAAGCTGAATCCTAAAAGAGAGACTCCTGCTTCCCCGCTTTTCGGGGCATACGTTTTGATAATTTCACAGGCATCCACAATCATGTTGTTTTCCTCCAATCTTCCGGTGCTGTTACCGTATCCGCGGTAATTAAACATAAGATAGGACCGATTAGGGTCTTTAATTGCAAATGGAATAAACATGCCTGCGTTGCATGAATTACCGGCAAAACAAATAACAATTTCTTTGCCTTCACCTCTGTTGAAAAACCATCCGGTTAGTGTTTCGTTGTCTGAGGTTGTGAATTGAACATAGTGCTTAAGGTATTCACGGTTGTAATGCTTGTCTGAAACGCCGGAACGTTGCGCCAATAAAGAACGATGCGGAATGAAGACCCAGCCAACCATACACAGTATAGCTATAATTAAAATAGAAATGATAAGGTGTTTTTTCATTTTACTACTAAAGACATTGTTGCTCTCAGATGGATATAGCATAACTAGAGGAGGATTGTCAATTGATTCTTTATCGCTTTGGATGCTTGGATTTCGCTTAATAGAATTGACAGTTGTTGGTGCCTGTGTTAAAAGAAACGACACGTTTTATAGGAAGATAGTCATAGGAGGATTTTTTTACCATAGGCGCATGAAAAAGCATTTTACGCACATTGAAGCATTGCGAGGACTTGCCATTTTATTGGTTCTTTTGTACCACCTTGTACCCAAGGTATGTCCGAATGGATATTTTGGTGTAGATGTATTCCTTCTGATTAGTGGTTATTTGCTGGTATTAAGTATTCTGAAGGATGAGGGAAAGTCGTTTTCCATTAAGGAATTTGTTAATAAAAAAGTATTACGCATTTTCCCTCCCTTGTTGGTTATGGTGTTAACCATGATGGTTGCAGGATTGTTTTTCTTTCCTTATGCTGAGCTCTTGGATGCTGCTATGACTGCTAAAAGTGCTATTTGCGGTTATTCCAATGTGTATTTGGATCAGCTGAACCAAGGTTATTTTGCTGCGGCATCAGAAAAGAATCCCTTTTTGCATACTTGGTATTTATCTGTAACAATACAAATATATTGCATCTTTGCTTTTGTGGTATTTTTGCTCAAGCGATTTTCTATCAGAGTGAAGTGGCTTGCTATATTGGGCTTAGGTGCATGTTCTTTAGGTATAGTGCTTTATTATAGAATGCTGTTGCCATTGTTTCAGACTCAACATGAAGCCTTAAAACCATTATATTATTGGACTTGGAACAGAATGTTTGAGATTGTTGCCGGTGCTGTTGTTTTGCTCTTGCCCTTATTCCGATGGAAAAAAATAAGCTCGGTTATTCAATTACTTGCTTTCTTTGTTATTGTATATTGTTGTTTTGTGCATCAAAAGCATTTTGAAATTGTTTTTGTTAGTGCGTTGCTTTTATTGTGGGTAACAGCTCAAGGTGTTGCAGGTAAATTATGGGATAATCGTATATTCCGCTTTTTGGGCAAGTATTCTTTTTCTATCTATTTATGGCACTGGCCGATTATCGTGTATAGGAATTACACGTGCGAACATATTACCACGTGGGATAATATTTTGTTGTTTTTGGTGTGCCTTATTGTGGGAATAATAGCCTACTATTTAGTTGAGATTAGAAAATGGAGGTTATGGGCCATTATCTCATGTTGGGTAGCGGCTATGGTACTGTGTGTTGTGGTAATTTGGACAGATGGTTTGAAAAATCAGTTGCATTCTAACCTTGCAAAATCTTTTGAAATAGAAGCTTTATATGTTTCTGATGAGTTTTGTGAGGATTATCCCGCATTGCGTAGTTGGAATTCGTCTGCCATGGCTCCCAAAAAGGAAAAAACGGTGGTTTCGTTAGGAGATGCGAATCAGATTCCCTCCTTTATTATGTTAGGTGATAGTCACGCTAGTGCTTTTGTTCCGGGAATGGCTCAAATTGCTAAGCACTTAAATGTACGTGGATATTATTTCCCCACATACGTTACTCCCTTTTATGGGCGAATGTGTGCCAGAATAGGTTTCCGCTTCGATGGTAATCACATGAGCTCGCTCTTAGATTGGTTAGAGAAACATCAGGAAATTTCTCATGTCGTTTTGGTGCAGCGCTGGGCTATTCGTTTGTGTTCTACAAATGATGATCAATCGATGCCTCTCCTGTATGATGGTTCATTAGCTGCTCGTGATAATATTTTTATAGACAATACAATAGCGTTGGAGGAGTTTTGTAGAAAACTGACGCAAGTGGGTAAAAAGGTAGTCATTATGACGGAGGTTCCTAATGTAGGTGTTGCTGCGGTTCCGTATTTGAGAAGAAAATTATATTTGGGGAGCGAAATCGATAAACCTTTGTTGACGTGCACTAAAGAACAGTATTATCAAAAGAATGGTAACATTCTGAGAGCTTTAAATCAAATCCAAAATAAGGGTCTTTGTAGTATACTGCCCATCCATGAGGCTCTTTTAAAGAACGAAGGCTTCTATGCTTTTGCACGAAATATTGCATGGATGGCTGATAATGACCATATCTCGACCATTGGGGCTATCGAGTACGCTAAGGAGCATTATATGGATTGGAAACCTATTTTATGCACCGGGGAAGCAATGAGGAATCATACGGATTCTTCTCAGAATTAAGTTTTTTGATGCCTTCAAATTGTTTTTTCATGACTTGCGCGGGCGTTGACAACGCGCGCGCAAGGTGTATAATGACCCCATGAACAAAGATATGAATACGACGGATACTGATAAAGAAAAAGACGCTTGCTGCGCAGAGGATTGCTGCTGCGAGGAGCCTGAACAGCCCCGGCAGGAATATAATGAGGCTGTGGATGAATCGGATCCTGCTGAAGCTGAAAGCGCTACAGATGAATTGACTAAGTGGCGCGAACTGGCCATGCGCACGGCCGCAGAGTATGATAATTACCGCAAGCGCTGCGTGAAAGAGCGCGAGGAGTTTTGCCGCTATGCCAATCGTGGCTTGCTGGAGGAGCTGCTGCCCGTGATTGATAACTTTGAAATGGGCATGATGATGGCCGGGCAAGATACGTCGTCCATGATTTACATCGGTATGAGCATGGTGCAAAAACAATTGCAGGATTTCCTTGCTTCTCAGGGGGTAGAGGCTATTCCTACTGAGGTGGGGCAGGAGTTCGACCACAATATTCACGAGGCTATTCAGAGCGAGCCCTCTGATGCCCCCGAGGGTACCATTACCCGCATTTTGCGCCGTGGTTACAACCTGAAAGGCCGTTTGCTGCGCCCTGCCAATGTGATTGTTGCTGCTCCTAAGGAGGAGCCTGCCCAGGACTGATTGAGATTCACTGAATTTGCTGTTTCTGCACCATGTCTGCAAATTATTACGATGTTTTGGGCGTAGACCGCAATGCGGATGACGCCACCATTAAAAAGGCTTACCGCAAGTTGGCCATGAAGTACCACCCCGACCGCAATCCGGATAATAAGGAGGCGGAAGAGAAGTTTAAGGAGGTGGGCGAGGCTTATGAGGTGCTGAGCGATGCTGATAAACGTGCTGCGTACGACCGCATGGGTCACGAGGCCTTTAAGAGCGGCGGTATGGGTGGCCCGGGTGGTCCCGGCGGTGCCGGCTTTGACCCCATGGACATCTTTGCCCAGTTCTTTGGTGGTATGGGGGGCGGGTTCTCCGGCTTTGGCGGCGGGCGTCGCCAGGCAGACCCGCGTCAACCGGGCTCCGATTTGCGTTATGATATCGACGTCACCTTGGAGGAAGCCGCCGTTGGCTGCACGCGCACGATTGAGATTGAGCGCTTGATGCCCTGCGATTCTTGCGGTGCCACCGGTTCTGCCGATGGGCAGAGCGGGTTGAAGACTTGCCCCACCTGCCACGGCTCCGGTGTTGTAACACGTCAAAGCAGTATTTTTGTGCAGCAAACAACCTGCCCCACCTGCCGCGGTGCGGGTAAAACGATTTCTAATCCGTGCTCTAAGTGCCATGGAGAGGGTCGCGTTAATAAGGAGGAAAAGGTTACCATTCGTATCCCGGCCGGTATTGATACGGGCTCCAAAATGCGTGTGGCCGGTAAGGGCGATGCCGGCTTGCATGGCGGCTCTACGGGGGATTTGTACATCTTTATCGATGTGCTTCCGCACAATATTTTCCACCGCGAGGGCATGGATTTGCACTGCACGATTCCCGTGTCCCTCAAGGACGCCATCCTTGGCGGTACCATCAGCGTGCCTACGCTGGAGGGCGGCGCTAAGGTGAAGGTGGCCGCCGGTACGGCTTCCGGTACGGTGCAGCGTGTACGTGGTAAGGGTATGCCCTCCACGCAGCGCAGCGGCAAGGGTGATTTGCTTGTAGAATTGCAGGTGGAAATCCCCACGGGCCTGAACTCTGCCCAGCGTAAGGCTTTGGAGGCATTTACAGATTTGCTGACAGAGGCTAACACGCCGGATATGAAGGATTTTTCTGCTCGCGCAGCTAAATATTTGAAATAATATGACCGGGGTGGTTCGTTTTAGGTATTCCCTACGAGCCACCCCTTTATTTTTTGTAGTATGCACCGTTGTTACTTACCCCAAGCCCCGTTTCATACCGGTGTGCTGGAGATATCCGGCGATGAAGCTCGCCATGCCCTGCGTGTGATGCGCTTGCGCGTGGGCGATGTGTGCGAGGTTTTTGACGGTGCAGGGAATGCCGCGCGCTGTGTGCTGACTGCTGCTTCCGGCAATAGCTCTATGTGCTTGCGCGTGCAAGAGATGCTGCCCCCCATGCCCCCGGTGGCAGATATTACTCTTGCGCTGGCTGTGCCTAAAGGTAGCAATATGGACCTCATTGTCCAAAAGGCGGTGGAGTTGGGGGTATCGCGCATTGTTCCCTTGGTGACGGAGCGCACCATTGTGCGTATTAAGGCTGCCGAGGCAGCGGATAAGGCGGATAAATGGCGCCGAACGGTGCTGGAGGCCTGCAAGCAGTGTGGCGTGAATGCGTTGCCGGTAGTGGAGGAACCGCAATCCTACCAAAAATTCCTGCAACGCACCGATTTGCCTGCGCTGCGTGTGCAGTGTGCCATTGTGCCGCATGCCCGCCCGCTGCGGAAGGTGATGGAAGAGGGGCGTGCCGCCGGGCACTGTTCTTGCGTGCTGCTCATTGGCCCGGAAGGCGATTTCTCTCCGGAGGAATACGTGGCAGGCGAAGCGGCCGGGTTCATTCCTACGGGCTTAGGCCCCATTATTTTGCGCGTGGAGACAGCCGTGTTCATGGCTATATCTGCCGCCAGATATGGGCTGGATACCTGATGCGCTGAAAAGCCTTGCTAAACCCGCTGCCTTGCGTTATACTGTTGGGCATGAAACCGGTATTAGTTTTGTTGGCTCCCGGGTTTGAGGAGATTGAGTTTACGGCGCCTGTAGATATTTTGCGCCGTTTGGAGATTCCTGTGACAACTGCCGGTGTGAAAGGACGCTTGGTAGAGGGTGCACACGGTATTTGTATGCAGGCAGATATGCTGATGGTGGATGTGGAGCCGGAGGAGTATGATGGTATTATTCTTCCCGGTGGCGCAGCTTCTTGGTTGCTGAGAGATACCCCCGGTGTGCTGCGCTTGGTGCGTACTATGCACGCCGCCGGTAAGCTGGTGGCTGCTATTTGCGCTGCCCCCATTGCCTTAGAGGCTGCCGGTGTGTTGGCCGGCCGCAAGGTAACGTGCTACCCCGCGGATGCTGTAACCAACGATATTCGCTCTGCCTCATTGCAGGATGCCCCCACGGTGACGGACGGCAACATTATTACCGGTAAAGGCCCCGGCGCCGCCTTGGAGTTCGGCTTTGCTATTGGTGCTTATTTTGAGAAAGCTGTGGATTCTCTGCGCCACGAAATGTGCTGCTCGTAACGGTAGGCACAAGGGTGGCGCACTTGAAAATACGCAAAAAGTTCCGAAATTTGCTTGACAATCAGGTGAAAACGGTGTAAAAGACCCGCTCAACAAACCAATATTATTGAGCTATGGCTAACATGAAAGTTATTCTCGCTACAAAGATCGAAGGTCTGGGCTGTGAAGCCGACCTCGTTACCGTGAAGGCTGGTTACGGCCGCAACTACCTGATTCCTCAGGGTCTTGCGTTCGAGGCTACTCCCGCTAATCAGCGTTTCATCAACATGCTCCAGAAGAAGCGCGCTGAGCGCGAGGCCGCTGAGTTGGCTAACTTCCAGGAGATCGCTGCCAAGATTGCTGCCGTCACGGTCAACCTGACCCTCGAGGCCGGCGAGAATGGCAAGGTATTCGGTGCTATCACCAATCAGCAGATTACTGAGGCTCTTGCTGCCCAGGGCATCGAAATCGACCGCCACAGCATTGAGTTGGAGAAGCCCCTCAAGAAGTCCGGTACTTATGAAGTGCCCGCTAAGCTTCACGCTCAGGTTACTGCCACCGTTAAGGTTGTGCTCGTAGTTAAGGGTGAAGTTGTTACTGAGGAAGCCACCACCGAGGAGGCCTAATTCTCATACAATTTTTACGCAATACAAAGGCTCCGCAGCGAAATGCTGCGGGGCCTTTGTGCGTTTAATCTTTTTGGTTGATAAATGGGAGTTTGGCGCCCCTCCGTACTACGCACCGTAGGTGCGTTCTTCATGACAGCGCAAGGTGTTCTTCACCATCTGCCGCAGGCAGATTCTTCACCAAGCCCAACGGGCATTCTTCACCACGGCGTAAGCCGTTCCTCTCCCAAATACCGCGAGCGCAGTGAGCCGAAAAAACGCCGCTACGGGGCTGCGGTAAGATAGGGGGGCTTGCCTTTACTTCTTAGTGAAGAAGGCGCGTTGTTTTGCAGAAATAGGCAGTCCGGCTATTTCCATGGCGCGCAGCATTTCTTCCCACATTTGGCGGCGCTCGTCCAAGTCGTTGGTGCGCAGCAAATAGCTTGGGTGGTGCGTAACAATAACGGGAATGCCGCAGAAGCTGCCCCCCTCGCGGCGATAGTCTGCCAGCGGTAAATCACCGCGTTGCAGCAGGCCTCTTGCGGCAATAATGCCCAAGGCAATAATGACGCGTGGCTGCACAAGGCGTGCCTCCAGCTCTACAACGGATGAGGAGAAGCGCATCTCCTTTTCCGACGGGGCACGGTTGTTGGTGGTTTGGCGGGGGAGGGACGGACGGAACTTGACGAGGTGGGTGGTATATACCTGCGCGCGCGTTAAGCCCATGGCTTTCAGAATGCCATCCAGCTTTTCTCCGGCATCGCTACTGAAGGGGTGCCCGGATTTTTCGTCGAAATAATTGGGTGCATCGCCTACGAACATGAGGTCTGCATGGCGATTCCCCTCGCCTAGCACGGCGGTTGTACGCAGGGTGCCCAGCTCGCGGAGCGGCCGCCACCCCGGCAACATGCGGCCCATGTTCTCCCAAATTTCTTCATCGCTTGCACCACCGGGGCGGAAAAACGGCACCTCTTCTTCCGGGGAGGGGAGATTGCCGGGCGCTTGCTCCGGCTGGGTGATAATTTCTTGCAGGGCGGATCTGAGCGCGCTGATGCCCTCTGCCGTGGGCATGGGCTGCGCGGGGAAGGGTGATGCGGCAACAGGCTTTTGAACGCCCCTGCGGGCTGCCAGCATCCATTCTCGCAAAATGGAGCGGGCTTCTTCATCCACCGGCAGACGGTCCACCCCTTGCTCTCGCAAGTTGCGCAGGTATTGCAGGACGAGTTCTACCGTGGTCATAAGATGGGGATGGAATGAAGATTTAGCGGGTATGCTTGAATTGGAATGTGCCGGTACCCTTGCCCACAATGGTGCCATCCACTAAGCGGGCTCGGTAAATGTAGGTGCCGGATTCTTCTCCGGTGAACTCAATATGGTAGACCTCTTGCACAGAGCCGTTGTCGGAGATGAGGTAGCCGCTATCCGCATACTTATGGACGTAGTTGAAATCGGACACGTTAATCTCGCGCTTGCCGTCCAGAATAAGATACAAGGGAGCGGCTGCAGTGGCTGATTTTGTGGTTGATTCGGCTTCGGTAAAATAGGATTCCGGATGGAAGCATGCCTGTAGCACAAGCGCTACAGTAAAAAGAGAGGCATTCAACCAAAGCTTATTCATACAAGCACCATAGTACCAGATTGCGGCCGGGTGTCAAGTATGGAGTGCTGCTGTAGCCGGGGCAGCAGCCGGAGCAGGGGTGGTGTATGCCCGTAAGCAAATGGGCTGAGTGCTAAGTGTGAGGAACAGAAAATGGGATTGACGCCCCCATGTGTATCATGTATAATCCGAGCCATGGCAAGTGAGGCCACGGCGTACGTGTTTTTCGGTAGTGATGAGGGTGCTGCAGGTAGTGCAGCGCTCAGTTGCTATACGTCTCTTACGGCCGGTGGCGATGGCTGGGGCGATGAGATGATTGACGGTGCTGCGGCCACGGCAGATGAGGCTGTGGAGCTGATACAGCGCACCACCTCCGGGCTGCAGATGTTCAACATGTTTGGTGGGCGCAAGGTGATTTGGCTTAAAGGCGCTACATTCCTGGGTGATTCGCCCTCCGGCGCCCGCAGTGAGGCCGTGCAGGAGGCGATGGAATCGCTGATTGCAGCCTTGCAAAACCTGCCGGCAGATACCTTCTTTGTGCTTAGTGCGGCAGAAATGGACAAGCGCCGCAGCTTCTTTAAGAAGTTGAGTGCCGTGGCAGAGGTGAAAGAGTTTTCAAAAATCGATATCTCGAAACCCGGCTGGGAATCGGAGGTGGCCGCTCTCACGCTGCGCATGGCCAAGCCCCATGAGCTGACCTTTGATAACGAGGCGCTGGATTTGTTTGTTCAGCGTGTGAATGAAAGCAGCCGCCAAATAGCCAATGAGTTATCGAAGCTGGATGTGTATTTGGGGCCGGAGCGTCGGCGTGTTACCTTGCAGGATATCGACCTGATGGTAGCCGTTTCTCGCAACGGCGTGATATTTGAAATCTCGCGCGCCATTGAGCAAAACAACAGCCGCTTGGCGGTGCGTTTAGTGAATGAGCAGCTGGAGCATGGTGAGCAGGCTGTTTCCATTATGCGTGCCGCCATTTTGCCCACCGTGCGCAATAGATTTTGTGCCCGTCTGTTAATGGATGCCTTTGGCATTAAGGCGGATAATTACCGCTCATTTGAATCCGCCCTCAATAAGCTGCTTCCGCAGGACCGCAAGATGCTGCCCCTCAAAAAGGATGGCTCTCCCAACGCCTACGCCCTTTTTAACGCCGCCCGCACCTGCTCCAAGCTTTCTCTCAAAAAAGCCCGCCGCGACCTCCAAAACTGCGCCACCGCCGACCGCCGCCTCGTCTCTAGCCAATCCTCCGACCGCGATATCCTCCACAAGCTCATCGTCTCCCTCACGGGCTGAGTGGTGGCTTACCGGGGCATATATTACTTAACAAGGAGATTAGGCAATCCTTGTTTGTGTCTAATTTGTTATGAACTATTGTTTCTTGAGTGATAATAATTTGCTCTTGATGTATTTTAAAACTCGTACGGAAAAAAATAAGATTTTGTAAAGCTTGCCTGTCTTTTGTAATCTTATCGGGCCAAGTTGTACACTATTTACTACACAGCGATGAACCTTTTCCAATGGCCACTTTTTGATTTTATCTATGACAAGAGGTCGAATTTTGGGGACTTCCTTTATAGGTCTGACATATACTACTGCTTGACCATTGTAAATCTTCTCAAATGGTTCTGAATTGAGCTCAAGCTCAGAATGTAATCTTTCTAAAGCGGTGGCGCCTTTATTTGTATTAGCCAATATTGTAGATACGCCTTTATCAAGAGGCCAATCTCTGTGGTGATGTTCTACCCCCCAGTAATCTCCTAAAGTTATATCTCCTTGTCTTGGAATATGTGCGTATGGACAATTATAACATACAGTATTTAATGCCTTATCGCATAAGAACATGCGCATATAAATATCTTGGTCGAGAGGGGTTGAGTCAGAGTAACCGTCGGTGTAATGTCGTGTTACATGGAAGCGTTTCCATCCCTCAGGTTTATCTCGAAATGAAAGATATTTGATCGTTTTACCTACTGTAGTTTCCGTTTGTGTAATATATTGTTCCAATATGAGGTGGGAAGGAACGCCATGACAAACGATATCTATAGTTAATAAATTGTCATATGATTTATGAAGGTATTTGTGTAAGGCATGTACTTGACAGGGGGTACCACTGAAAAGTACCTCTCTACCGGATTTTAATGATTCTCGCACATCTCTATATACATTGTTAGGAATTGCTGGTGTGTATTTTGAACCACGCATTCGGGCTAAACCTTCAATGGTTTCTGTTGAATCGAATATGGCAGTAGTTTTGTTTTTCCATACGACACCGTAGATTACGCCACCTTGTTTAATTATACTCTGAGCAACGGCTGTAAAAATTCCACCACTTGAACTTTGCCAATGTATGTTATCATCTTTGTTCCAGCCTCCGTAGGCTACTACAGATGAAATATCATCAGTATATGTGGATTTTTCTTCAAGCGCAATGCACTGTTTAGTACACAATCCACAGTTGATACAAGTAGATAGGTTTACTTCGGGAATCAAAAAACCATCTTGATTCCATTTCATTTGGATAGAATCCTTAGGGCATACGTTTGCACACAGTCCACATCCGGTACAGTTGTCTGGCGCGGTGATATATTTTGGTGAAATCATGTTTTTTGAAAACAATTTGAATAATTAATATCAATTTCGTACGTATGTTTTCTAACGAAATGCACTGTTTTGCTTAGTTTTCTCAGATGAATCATATAAGTGTAAGACATGTGCCACAAAAAACTCTTTGTCCCAGATTAATACATTGGAAAATAAAACTAGTCTCCAATATTTTTTTGTGGTAACAATGTATTGATGTTGTTGCTCGGGTGTGAGTTGTTCATAGCCTGCCGAAAATTAATTTGTTAATTCTGTTGTAAGCTGCGTTTGCTACTGTTGCAAATATACCAGTAGAGACTATGAAAATTAACCAAACAAGATAAGGATTGCCGTCGTTTAATTCATAGTGAGTCATGATTCGAGTGGGGAGTAGGTGGAACATGTAAACAGTAAATAAACCACTACCTCCTAACCAGATGAGAAATCGTGAAGGGGTGTTCCATATAAAGCTGCCAGCAAACCATGTAACGCCGACAGCAAATAGGATTCCTCCCACGTTTTGCATGTATATTACGGCAGGGAGTTTAGAGGTATGAAGAAAGAGCCCAAGTCCGAGAAGAATAAAGGCATAGACTATGCTTGGTATACTGGTTTTCTTGAGTATTTGTTCGATTTTTGCTCCTTTCAGATAATAGAGCATCCCTGCAGGGAAGCAGAGCAAAGTGTTAACCCAATGTATGGGTTTGAATAAACTTACCATGGGCATTACAATTAGAAGCATCAATGTAAGTAATCCAATGGTGCCCATTGGATGTTTTTGCCCCATAATTTTGAAAGAAAACCAAGTGAGGAGGTAGATGATTAGTGTCATTATGATGAACCAAGTCGGATTGCCCAACGCTTGAAAATTATGAAGCCCATGTAGGAATGCCGCTGCATGAATTTTTTGTTGCAAGAGACAATACACAACAAAATATGCAAGAACTGCCATCACATAATACAGACTTAGTTGAACGAAACGAGGAAAAAGTAATTTGTGGTGATATTCCTTTTTTCTTAGTATAGAACTCATAATGCCAAACCCAGAATAGAAAAAGAAGGTGGTAACTATAAGTTGCCCAAATTGAGAGATTGCATATGCTGTATATTTCTCAGGGAGAAAGTTGCGGATATTTGTTTTAAACAAAATGAGACCGTGGCTGCAGACTACAAGAGCAATGAATAGGGCGTTAACAAAAGAGGTCCAAGTACGAGAAAGATATAAGCCATCCCGTTCAATATATCGCCGTATTTTGGGTTTGCTGCTCAGGTACAGGAAGAAGAGAATGAAAAGAATGATGAATGGTGACATATGGGTATTTTGTTGGAAAGTTCAAGTTTTCTTCTTGGAAAACTTATTTTTGATGAAGGTGTAGAGTTCGAATGATGTAGAATCTTGTTTAATCCACAGAAGAAGCATGTAAATAGTGAGGGAACTGATGCCACCGGCTGCCAAACGATAAAACGCCGACCATGGTTGTTGATTAATGATGTATGCCGGGATGTTGGCGAGTAATGCCATTGAGAGATAGGGTAGGAAGTCAGTCAGCAGATGTCGGATACTCAATGCGCTGATTCGTGTAATAATAAGGTTAGATATGCTCAAGCCAAAGAGTGAAGAAAAAACAGCAGCATAGCATAACGCTTTAACACTGAAAAAAGCGCACCAAATCATGACTGCGATGGAGGCAACGCGTAAAATAATCTCAAATTTGAGATTTAAATCAGTTCTCCCCAGAATTGTGCATAAATTCATGTTGAGTCCTAATAGAGGGTTTAACATCCAGCCAAAACATAGGATTTGTGCATATATGGAAGCGGAGCTCCAAGTTTCACCATATAGGAAGACAATAAGAGCTGCGCTGTTGGCTGCAATGGTAATCATTCCCCATTCGACAACTAATGAAATCATACGTGTATACTTACGATATACTTGGATAAGTTTAGAATGGTCGTGTTGCAGCGTGGCAAGAATGGGGTAGGTGACGGGGTTCAGCGTGCTTGTTATCAAATTAAGTGGCATGCTGCATGTATGTTGCGCTCGGCTGAAGTATGCCAACTGCGCCGGTGAATAGAACTTACCGATGATAAAGGCTCGTATTTCATGGTAAAATTGGGTCAGTATTCCCGTCATGGCAAGGTTTGCTCCGAAGCGAAAGAATTCCTTGAATGAGGTTTTAGAAAAAATAAATTTAGGTTTCCAAGGGGAGATAATCCAGATGGTAATCAGTGTGAGTATACCGGTGAGTATGCCTTGGAGCATAGGGGCCCAATAGCCCCAGCCAGAAAAGGCCGCCCAGATGGTGAAAGGCATGGCCACCAGAGTGGTGCATATGGAGACAATGGCCGGTGTCTTGAAGTCTCGCCGCGCCTGATAGAGGGTCATATGCACGCTCAATGTGGAATTCAGGAGCATGAGCAGAGCAGAGACACGTGTCAGATTTGTGAGCGCTGGCTGGTCAAAGAACCAAGCGAACCAAGGTGCAGCAAAGAAGAGCAAGGTAGAAAGTACCAAGCTCATGGCTACGTTGAACCAGAAGACAGTGCAGATATCTTCGTTGGTTCGATTCTGCTTTCGTATGAGGGCAGCACCGAAGCCACACTGCTGCAGCTGCCCTGCTATGGCGAAGAAAATGGCCGTGAGGCCGAGGATGCCCATTTCTGAGGGGCTGATGAGGCGAGCCAGAATAATGCCATACAGAAATTGCACCGGTTGCATGGTGCATTTCTGGATAAGCCCCCATTTGATGCCACGGGCTGTTTCTTCCTTAACACTGGCCATGGATATTTATTCGAGGTTCCTTCTCAAGAAGTCAAATGCTCGCTCTTGTTCGCTACGACGGATAGAATTCACCTTCTCCCAATCAATAGGAGTGTTCATAATTTTCAGAATGGCATCTTTATCGTAGTGGGTGACTAGTCTATCCTGCAAGCCAAAGGTTGCCAGCAATGAATCAAAGCGAGCAGTGCCACGGCTTTCGTTGCCCAGACAGATGAAAGGCTTATTGAAAATAATGGAAAAGACGCAGCCGTGGAAGGAATCCGTTAGCACGTATTTACTGTCGCGGATGAAACGCAGCCATTGCGGAATGGAGAGGGGCAGGCGGTTCATGAGTTTTTTTGCCCCAGGGTGAGGCATGAGATGCTGCGCATGCAGGCCGTTGTGCTGGCAGATAGATGCAGTGAGTTGGCTTTTGCTATCGGTTTCATCCAGCAGGTAAACAGCCATGAAAGGGGAATCAGTCGATTTAGTGCGCCAATTGCGGATGAGGTAGTTGTAATCCTCCTGTTCCAGCAGCAAGGTGGGATCCGGCATTTGCACAGCATCAACTCCAAATACCTCGCGGCAGATGTCTACTCCGCTATGCTCACGTACAGAAACGGCCTTAAATTGTTTCAATAATTGCGCACACTCTACCGTTTCCTCAGGGGTTCCTTCCCATTCATCGGAGCCAAAGGATGCTGCATAAGCAATACTACGTTTACGCTGATCCGGAGTTGCAAAATTCAAAAAGAAAAAAGGTACTGATTCAATATTTCTGGCATAAACGCAACGCCAAACTTGATCGCTACCAACGATAAAAGGGTGATTATCAGCCAACTTTGGTAATTTTTTTCGCTTTAAGTCCAAGCGCCATAAACGCATAAAGCGCAGCTTAAACAAGCTAAACAGATGGGGATACATTAATCCCGGTAGACCTAAAGGCGAACCAAAGAAAATAATTTTTAAAAGACTCTTAATACAACTACATTTTGCACGAATGCCACATTTAGACAATTCACTCCCCCATTTTTTGCCAAAAAAATCGATAACACGGCTTTGAACTTTTATTTTACGAAGTGCCTGCTGTAATGCAAATGCTTGTAAAATACCGCCATAATTATGGATTGGGGGATGTGTTAAAATTCGAAACATGGTAATCTTTCAGTGCAAAACGATATTAACACAGGAAAAGAGTTTTTACGAGTCAAATCAACTTCCCCAGCATAACGTCGATAATATTTTCGGCGGCAGTTTTCCCATTGGGAGGAAGAAGATATTTTCTTACCGTCGCCTTACGCTTTTCCATCATCGGATCATTTTCTTTAATTACTTGGTCTCGCAGAAAAGTCTGCAGATCCTCTACCTTTGTTCCCAGATATTGAGAATAAAACGCTTCACGTGCCATTTCATTCAACAGAGATACCTGCTTCTGTTCATTTCTTGTCATGAAAAAAACAGGTTTACCTGTGAGTAAGTATTCACAACAAAATGAGCTGCAATCGTGTACCATAGCATCAGATGTCATAAACAAATCTACATATTCACCTTGTTCTAACTGTGTATTAGCTCCATCTTCCCATGCGCTGTAGTATGCGTCTGTGCGTTCTTGCCCCCAATCTGTATGTTCATACAACTCTCGTTTCAACCAAGGATGAGGTTTAAAAGCAAATTGAATCTTTCCGATTTGATTCCGAGCAAACTCGAGCATGAAATCGGCTAATTTAAGAAAATTGGAGTAATTAAGAGCATCAGTCCCTCCCTCCGCAATCGTCCAGTGAGGAGCCCAAATAATTTTCTTACAAGGAACATCTTGATATTTCCATGGTGATGTATATATCTCCTTGGTAAACTCATCAACAAACGGTAGACCTGTTGTGTAAGAATTGATTCCCTTATTACGCTTCTCCTTACAAGAAAGTTGTCTTACTATATCATTTTCATAGCAATCAATCCATGCAATATTTTGATAAAACTTATTATATGCCCAATTTTGGGCACCGGAATGAAAAGCATATTCGCAGCATATCAAATATTTGCGTAAATTTTTGTTAAAATCAAATTGCTTGGCTACTAGCCCACCATAGGGTTGTGGATAAATAACAACGTCGTATAAATTGGGTATTTGTTTTATGTATGACCTACCATGGTTGTCTATCCATTCATGGTATAGGTACTCTCTTGAATCGAAAAATTGTTTTATACGATGCATTTCTTCTTCTCTTAATCTTTCATCTCTTATACTTTGATTAGGAGAAACTAAAATGTCGACATAAAATTGCTCATGATTTCTTAATGCGCGATACAAAGAATCAGCTTTCCATAAAGAGGGAGATACAGCAATAAATAATACATATATTGTATCTTTGTTCCTGAGTTTATTGATGTTTATAGCTGGTCTTAGGAACAAAGTGCGAAATAATGGATTCAATAATAGCCCCTCCTTGAGAAAATGCCATTGTTTCTTCCAAGAGGTAGGTAGTATTTGCTTTGCTATTTCCTTAATGAACATGTTATAGCGTTCGTTCCTTTTTTTCGTGAAGAATGGTGAGCATTCTCTTAATACCGGATTCTATATTATAACATGGCTGCCAACCCAACGACTTGAGTCGTGTTGAATCCATCACGGCTTTTGTTGCAGTTGAATACCCGGCCATTTCAACGCTATCGGGTAATTCAAAGCGTAACTGGGTACCACTGGCAGTAGCAACCAGCTGGGCCAATTCTTTCAAACTAATATCTGATTGAGAATCGGCTATGTTGTATGCTTTACCTTTTGCTCCGGCCAACATAATAGAAAGAACCGCCGAGGCCGAATCGGCAACATAAGCGTATGAGAAGAACTGATTACCTTGACTTTTCAGCACAATATCCTCTCCAGAAAGTCCTTTCATGATAAATTGAGAAAGAGCTTTCGTGTCGCTTGCAAGCATTGTAGGACCATAAGTGCGCGGCAAGCGGGCCGAAACATAATCAATATCTCTTTCTTTAACAAATGCTTGGCATAATGACTCACTCAATCGCTTACTTTCCGGGTACCCGGCTCTTAGAGTGTTGCAGTCTATATAGCCACTGTAGTCTTCATTAAAATACTCAACATCCCCTCGGTTTTGTCCGTATATTTCTACCGATGAGGTAAGAACAAAACGAGCTTTTGGTGCGTGCATGGAAAGATAGTGAAGAAGATGATATGTTCCAAAAATATTAGTAGTTATCGTGCTGATGGGCTCTGTTGCATAAGCAACAGGATGTGTTGTGCTGGCGGAATGAATAATGAAATCAATGGCAGGAAATTCTCCACACAGTGGATTATTAATATCATGTTCTACAAAAAGAAAATGCTTGCGATTGATGTATGAAGCAAATCGCTTATAAGCTTTTTCTTGACTACGCCCTAAGGCTATGACGGAACAATTCAAATTTCGAGTTTCATTGCCATGCATAAGAGCATCTACAATAAAACTGCCAATCATCCCGGTCGCGCCCGTAATGAGCACCGTTTTACCTCGAAGGCTATCTAAATTCACTACCGAATTCAGACAATTATTTAAGTCTTCAATGTACAAACTGTCGTTTATCATAGCTCAGTTACTTTGAATTAAGATACCCCTTGAATAGTTCCAAGTCGTCCTGCGTGGTTAACTTAATATTTTTGTCTGAACCGGCAGCAAAGTGCAATCTTTCGCCCAACTCTACCATCATGGTGTTGGTGTAGGATGAACCATAAATTCCTATCTCTTCCTCAAAGGCCTTCGTATACGCCCATACCAACTTATCCAATTTGTACGCCTGAGGAGTGGAAACTCTGCGCAGGGTTTCACGAGGTATATAGCTGGTCGTTGTTGACGGATTATCCTGGTCAACGAGGAATATTTGTTCATTGTACGGCAGGGATGTGACTGCATTCCCCTTCTCTTTGCATACATTCAGCACATCTGTCAGCACATGACTATCAACCATAGGGCGGATTCCATCATGAATGATAACAATATCATCAGCATTGGCAAATTCTTTGATTGCAAATACTCCATTGCGGATAGACTCTTGCCCGGTTCTTCCACCCGAAACCAATTGCCTCAATTTGGTAATACCATAAAAGTCGGCATATCGTTTCAGTTCTTCTTCCCATCCTTCAACACACACACAAACAATGGAATCAACCATCTCGTGCTTTTGGAAATTTTCTAAGGTATACAACAATACCGGTTTGTCGTACACTTTAATAAACTGTTTGGGAATCTCATACCCCATGCGAGAGCCAACGCCCCCCGCAATAATAAGTGCTATGTTTGACATTCTCTTGTAGATAAACGTTTCCTACTTCATTTAATTCATCGTGAAAGAAACTTGCGAAAGATTTGCTTCAATTTGATGAGGATTTGTTTAATAGATCTTAGAATTCTAGATACTAACGGATATCTATGATACATAAAAAATCGTTGGAAAAAAGTAAGATGTTGACCAAAATCCCCCTCCAAAACTGAAACATACGATTTAAGAGCGGCTCTTTGCTCCTCCAAGTCTAAATGGCGCATACTGTTTAAACTCATTTTCCAAAAATCACGATATAATTCATAAGCCCATTTACTAAGCTCGATACAGTTTTTTTCCGCAGAGCATAAAAATCGATATACACGCCATGCCGCTTCTGCATTCTTTTGATATGCACTATAGGGTAATTCTTTTCTACAGAAACGATGAATTAGAGAATTCGGATTCTCTGCATACTCATATCGATATAAACACTCTGAAAGAGCATACACACTTTGGGATCGGGTCCAATATGAAACAACAAATACATAATCCTCTGCCATAACCATATCTTCAGGCATACGAATCTTATAGCGTTCTATGATATCTCGTCTATACAATTTAGCAACTGGGCCACGGTACACATTTCTAAACAGAAACTTTGCTGGTTCCTGTATTAACCCATAACGTTCATATTCCTGCTCCATGTAACACCCATTATTTTGTTGAACTTTGGATGGCACAACAACAAGATCACAATTAGAACGACATGCTACCGCTAACATTTTTTCAAACATTGTTTCCTGAATGACATCATCTGCATCTAACATGGTTACATATTCTGTTGTTACCATATCCAACCCGACATTTCGGGCTGATGCAGCTCCCCCATTTTCTTTGTCTACAACTGTGATTCGAGCATCCGTAGCAGCATACTTCTCTAATATCGTTTTAGATTGATCAGTTGAACCATCATTAACGAAAATAGCAACCCATTCACGCAAAGTCTGCGACAATAATGAGCAAACACACCTCTCCAAAAAAAACTCAGAATTGTATACCGGTATGATTACACTAAGTTTACATGCATTTGAATGTTCACACTCCATATGACATATGTTGACCCCCTCCCAGCCTATATACTTTTTTCTTGATTGTCAATCTTATTTTTATATGGTTTTAGATCTGGTTTTAGATCTTGCATTTGAAAAAAAGTAGTTGACGATGTAAAGGGAAATTGATATAAAACTTCGGTAGTTGTGGAAGCTTGAGAAGTTTTCTTATACATTTGAACTTGTCTTGTTTCTCGATAAAGTAAATAAGAACATGTTATGTAGAGGGTAAATATATGAAGAGTGATGTGCGTGTAGGTTTTGTTGATTTTTGGAAGAGCTATAAGCCTCAGGAGGAATTTATATTTCAGGCATTATCTCGCCATTTCAATGTTATTATCGATAACAAAAAACCTGATTTTTTGTTTTATTCTTGTTTTGGATTTGAGCACTTGAAGTACGACAAAGTTGTTAGGATATGCTATTATGGTGAAAATCTAGTTCCTAATTTCAATATTTGTGATTATTCCTTGTCATTTCTGCGTGATAGTATTTCTGGTAGAAATCATTGGACTCCTCAAGCAATTCGTTATGATGGTGTAGAGCCCCCTCCTGTATCAGATAGTTTATTTGATAGGCGTTTCTGTAATTTTGTCTATTCGCAAGATTCTTTAGGGAAAGGTGCTAAGTATCGCAAAGAAGTTTGTTTAGAATTAATGAAATATCGCCATGTGGACTGTCCTGGTAAAGTCCTTCATAACATGGATAGTGATGAGCTTTCTTCGAGAACTTCTAGGGATTGGCACACATCGAAAATAGATTTTCTTAAGCAATACAAATTTACTCTTGCTTTTGAGAATTCAAGTGCAGATGGTTACATGACAGAAAAATTATTAGATCCATTAATTGCTGGTTCTGTGCCTATTTATTGGGGTAGTGAAGGGAATATTGCCCCTTTTAATAAAGAGTGTATGATTTGTGCATCTGATTATCCTACCATGGAAGCTTTGCTTGAAAGGATAATAGAGGTGGATACGAACGAAGAATTGTATCTATCCATGTGTGCAGCAAATCCATTAAGACATAAATCATTGGGTGATTGGATGGATGATCTTTCTCAATTTTTACGTAACATTATTGAAAGAGGCGTTAATCCTATATTAAAAGATGAATTAAATTTGGATGTAATTCATCGTTTCTACGATGATCGATGGATTCGTTTTTACAAAAAATGTAGGACTGCTATGGGGCGCTTAAGAGGGTAGTATTTAAATTATTCTTTAAAGAGAATTATGAGTTTTCTGTTCGTCTTTTATTAAATTGCATAGAAGGTGTGTATGATATGTTCTGGACTTTGTATTTTGTATAACGTATACCCTTTCCGCCATTATGAAGAAAGAACCACTATTTAGTGTTGTCATTCCGGCATATAATTGTGCACAGTTTATACAGCAAACTCTACGTAGTGTATATGAACAAACCGAACGTGATTTTGAGATTATTGTGGTAAATGATGGGTCATCTGATAACTTGTTAGAGGTTTTGGCACAGGAAGATGATAGTCGGCTAAGGATAATAAATCAAAAGAACGGAGGTGTTAGTCGTGCTCGAAATAAGGGTATTCAAGAAGCGAGAGGTAAGTATATTTCTTTTTTGGATAGTGATGATGCATGGTTGCCATGTCATTTAGAGAAAGCACGAGTGTTTTTTGAAAAATATCCGGAATATTTTTGGTATGCTACAAAACCTATCAAGGTGGATGCGATAGAAGAATCGGATTTGCAAATGAATGTTCCGGATAAATGTGATTATTATGTATCAAATTGGTTTTTGGAGTTTGCTGTTCTCCCGTTGTGTAGCCAGGCTGTATTGAACTCAGAAAAAGCGAAAAAATATTTACATTTTCCAGAGGACGTTAAAATGTTTGAAGATAATGTAGCGTGGAGCTATTTTGCAATAAATGCAGGAAATATAGGGACTATTGAGTATTCTACCAGCCTATATCGTCAATGGAATTGTTCCGCTTCTCAAATTTACCGCAATCAAAGGATGATTAGTGATATTTCTTATGGGAGCGAAGCTTTGTTAATTCAGCAAAAAATTCTAAAAGAAGAGAAGTGTTCTTTGGAAGCTCGGTTGTATTTTCGTAAACGTTCTCTTTGTAATTGGCTTGCTCATATAAATAGGCTGAATATCGGTCAATGGAGACAAGTGATTCGCGAAAGACAATATGTTACGGGTAAATGTATATCGCAACTTCTTTATTTGTATGCATGGGGTGGTCATGTTGCTACAAAGCTACTAACAAAACTCATATTAAAACATACAGACAGAATACAACGTAAGCTTGATCAGATGCTTTTTTTGGTAAAAAGGAAACTTAATTAATTTTTAGTCATGTCAAACATAGCACTTATTATTGCGGGGGGGCATTGGCTCTCGCATGGGGTATGAGATACCCAAACAGTTTATTAAAGTATACGACAAACCGGTATTGTTGTATACCTTAGAAAATTTCCAAAAGCACGAGATGGTTGATTCCATTGTTTGTGTGTTGAGGGGTGGGAAGATGAGTTAAAACGATATGCAGAGTTTTATGGTATTACCAAATTGAGGCAATTGGTTCCGGGGGGGGGGGGAACCGGACAGGGCGCGCCACTCACATGGGTAACACTTTAGTTCAACTACATAGGTTACACTTTGTGCGTGAGATTTGTATCATTATATTGGCTATAATGCAAGTTTAAT
>JAEIGA010000467.1_pt1 | contig 59403 bp, 50 predicted proteins | sample 9270691 | NCBI WGS metagenome assembly JAEIGA01 (sample SAMN17057246, study PRJNA624740) | gut metagenome | biome: biome; isolation source: fecal sample | host: Bos grunniens | place: China: Xizang | collected 2019 | reverse complement strand
GTACAGTATATTAGCCAGAACTTCTTTATATGCTGTATATTGAGATAATTTGTTTTTCTTCATTACAGCATATTCTTGAGAAAATCATGCTATGCTGTAATGGGGCTGTCGCACTAATTACTTAGTGCGACAGCCCCTTTTTTAGTCATTTTATTTCACGATTCCAAGTATATCTTCTGCCTTTTTTACTTCCTCCTCAGTTGGTGTTGGCACTCCTTCAAGAGGATATTTAAGTCCCAATTCATCCCATTTTGGAAGGGCAAGGGTGTGATATGGTAATATCTCCACCTTAGTTACAGTCTTTAGCGAGTCTATAAATTCTTTCATTTCCTTAAGACCTTCTTCATCATCTGTAAGGCCCGGAACAAGCACGTGTCTTATCCACATTTCTTTACCTGTATCTGACAAATAGTTTGCCAAATCAAATATATTCTGATTGGTCTTTCCTGTGAGTTTGATATGCTTTTCCTCATCCATTTCTTTAAGGTCTAACATTACCAAATCTGTGTATTTCATAAGCTCTTCAAACTTTGAGAAGAATGGCTCTTCTCTGGTAAATGGTTCTCCTGCTGTATCTATAACTGTCTGTACTCCATCTTTTTTAAGTTTTTTGAAAAACTCTATTAAGAAATCTATCTGAACAAGAGGTTCGCCACCGCTGACAGTTACTCCCCCATTATCTTTCCAATATGGCTTATATCTGATAACTTTATTGTAAAGGTCACCTAGACTCCATAATTCTCCACCTTCGTTGCATTTCCACGTCTCTGGGTTGTGGCAAAACTGACATCTCAGGTTACATCCCTGTAAGAACACGACAAATCTTACACCGGGACCATCTACAAGACCGAATGTTTCAAATTTACTAACTCTGGCTTTTAATATTTCTGCCATAATAATCCTGCCTTTCTTCATCACTGACATTGATATTTTTTGCAAAATATAAGCAGCTATGCACCAATCTAGATTCGATTACTACATAGCTGCTTTTTAATTCTTATAAATTATTCACTAAACTACAAATTATAAGTGTGCATGGAATGTTCTTGAGATAACGTCTTCCTGCTGCTCTCTTGTAAGGTTGATGAACTTAACAGCGTATCCTGATACACGGATTGTGAAGTTAGCATACTCTTCTTTCTCTGGATGTTCCATAGCATCTTTAAGTTTTTCAATACCGAATACGTTTACGTTAAGGTGATGTGCACCCTGATCGAAGTATCCATCCATTGACTGTACAAGATTTGTAATCTGCTCTTCTTCTGTATGTCCTAATGCATCTGGGTTAATTGTCTGTGTATTTGAAATTCCATCAAGAGACCACTTGTAAGGAATCTTAGCTACTGAGTTAAGAGATGCAAGTAATCCTGACTTCTCTGCTCCGTATGCTGGGTTAGCTCCTGGTGATAATGGCTCTCCTGCTTTTCTTCCATCTGGCATAGATCCTGTAGCCTTACCATAAACTACGTTAGATGTAATTGTAAGGATAGATGTTGTAGGCTCTGAATCTCTGTATGTATGATGTTTAGAAATCTTCTCGATGAATGTCTTAAGGAGCCATACACCGATTTCATCTGCTCTATCATCATCGTTACCGTATCTTGGGAAATCTCCCTCAACTTCGTAATCGATTGCAAGTCCGTCTTCATCTCTGATTGTCTTAACTTTAGCATATTTGATAGCTGAAAGTGAATCGATAACATGTGAGAATCCTGCAATACCTGTTGCGAATGTTCTTCTTAAGTTTGTATCGATAAGAGCCATCTGTGCTGCTTCATAGTAATATTTGTCATGCATATACTGGATAAGGTTAAGTGTATTTACATATACATCTGCTAACCAATCAAGCATCTTGTCATATTTAGCCATAACTTCATCATAATCAAGGTACTCTGAAGTAATTGGTACGTAAGCTGGTCCAACCTGATCTTTTGTCTTCTCATCAATACCACCGTTGATAGCGTAGAGAAGTGCTTTTGCAAGGTTTGCTCTAGCTCCGAAGAACTGGATTTCCTTACCTGTCTGTGTAGCTGATACACAGCAGCAGATTGCGTAATCATCGCCCCAGATTGGTTTCATAACATCATCATTCTCGTACTGGATTGAACTTGTCTTGATTGAGATGTTAGCTGCATATCTTCTGAAGCTCTCTGGTAACTTAGAAGAGTAAAGTACTGTAATGTTTGGCTCTGGTGAAGGTCCCATGTTCTCTAATGTATGAAGAATACGGAAGTCTGTCTTTGTAACCATTGAACGTCCATCTACACCTGCACCTGCAAGGTCGATTGTTGCCCAAACCGGATCACCTGAGAATAACTGGTTGTATGACTCGATACGAGCGAATTTAACCATTCTGAATTTCATTGTAATCTGATCGATAAGTTCCTGAGCCTCAGACTCTGTAATTGTTCCGTTCTCTAAATCTCTCTGGATATAGATATCGAAGAATGTTGAAACACGTCCGATTGACATTGCTGCACCGTTCTGTGTCTTAATAGCTGCAAGATATCCGAAATATGTCCACTGTACAGCTTCCTGTGCATTCTTAGCTGGCTGAGAAATATCGAATCCGTAAGAAGCAGCCATTTCCTTCATAGCCTTTAATGCTTTGATCTGCTCTGCAACTTCTTCTCTAAGACGGATGTACTGATCTAACATATCACCAGCACCGATGTTTGCTTTATCATGTTCTTTTTCCTGGATAAGGAAATCGATACCGTAAAGAGCAATTCTTCTGTAATCACCTACGATACGTCCTCTACCATATGTATCAGGAAGTCCTGTTAAAATCTTGTTATGACGACATTTCTTAATCTCTGGTGTGTAAACCTGGAATACTGCGTCACTGTGTGTTTTATGATATTTTGTAAAAATCTCATGAAGTTTCTCGCTTGGAGTATATCCGTACATTTCGCATGACTGCTCTGCCATTCTGATTCCACCGAAAGGCATGAATGCTCTCTTAAGAGGTTTGTCTGTCTGAAGACCAACAATTTTCTCAAGATCTTTATCAAGATAGCCAGGCTCATGTGATGTGATAGAAGATACAATCTCTGTATCCATATCTAATACTCCGCCTTTAGCTCTTTCTTCTTTCTGTAATGCCTGAAGCTCTTCCCATAATTTGTCTGTTGCTTCTGTTGGGCCTGCAAGGAAGCTCTCATCACCATCATAAGGTGTGTAGTTGTTCTGAATGAAATCTCTTACGTTGATTTCTTCTTTCCAAAGTCTTCCTTTGAATCCATCCCACTGATCAAAATTTACCATTTTGTAAAGTCCTCCTTCTTATACTTTTTTGCTTATCATTTGCAATTAAAATTTGATACTTAGTACTTTATATAATTTTAATAATAATGTGAACTGATGTAATTGACGTGTATCTGATGCGCTATATTATGTATTCTCGTGTACACTCCGTTAATTCTTTAACATCTTTAATGAAATTATATGGATTAAAAATTTCAATGTCAAGGCGTGGAATGTACTAATTGAAGTACAAAAAAATACATTATGCACTTTGCCCATTGTTATTGGGCTCATAGGCATTTTTTGTACCTGTTTTTGTGCAATTTTTCCATGTTCTATTTTTGTATATGAACATTGTAATACCACTTGGCAAATGCAGTGGTAATTATGATACCACAACCAAGAATTGACCATTTATCAGGGATCTCATCAAATACCAAAAAGCCCCATATAGAGGCAAATATTACCTGAGAGTAATCAAATACCGATATCTCCTTTGCCGGTGCAAACTTATATGCAGCGGTTATGGCAAACTGTGCAATGGCTGCCACCGTTCCGGCTCCTAAAAGGCACAGCCATTGTTTTGTCGTCATCGGTTGAAAGTTAATAACAGAAAACGGTGCACATAAAAGACATGTAAATACCGAAAAGAATGCCACTATTACCGGGCCTCTCTCTCCATGTTTTCCAAGTTTTCTAACAAATGTGTAGGCGATACCTGCTCCTAAGCCACTTAAAAGTCCAATGAGTGCCGGTATGCTGGCAAGACCGGTCGTAGGCTTTACCACGAAAGCCGCCCCGATAAATGCAACTACTACTGCAAGAACTTCTACAATATTGGGAACTTCTGATAAAACAATAATAGAAACTATAATTGCAAAAAATGGAGACATTTTATTTAAAATATTAGAATCTGCAAGACCAATATGGTCAATAGCCCAAAAATTAAGGATCATTCCCACTCCACCAAAGATGGATCTGGCAAACAATCCCGGAAGGCTTCCCTTCTTAATGTGAAACTTTTCCTCACTTCTGGCCAAAACAATAATAGCTATTATTGCCGCAATGAAGTTTCTAAAAAAGGTCTTTTGCATTGTTGGTACATCACCTGCAAGTTTTACAAACAATGTCATTAAAGAAAAGAAAAATGAATCTATTATAACAAGAATAATCCCTATGGTATGGGATGATAGCTTTGGTTTTTTCATAAAACACTTTACTCCTTGAATATGGAGTACTCATTTTCAAGGGCAGTCATAAGTCTCTTAAAATGTAAGAACTGAGAATTATCGTTTAATTCTTTTATCTCATCTAAGCTGGCAAATCTATGATCGATAGATTCGCTTTGTTCAATAGTAACGTTCTTTTCCTCAAATGGAAATACAAAATGATAAATATCCATAAAATAATTATCACCGCTTTCTAAGTCCTCATTCTTATATGAGTACACAGGTTTCTTCTGCCGGTCACTGCATTTACTTACATCTAAGCCGGTCTCTTCCAGCACTTCTCTTTGAACCGCTGTGTAGGAGTCTTCCCCTGAGTCAACGCCTCCACCGGGAATCTCCCAAGCTCCCGCAGCCCATTTCTTATCCATGGCTCTCTGAGTAATAAGCATCTTTCCGTCATCTTTTCTCTCAAGAATAGCTAGAACATACATCATGTACTCACCCTTTTTTAGCTTGGTTTTTCTAGGGAGAACACGACCTGTGAAATTCCTGTCATCATCATATATATCAATCATTACTTCCTTAGAACTCATATAAATATGCTCCAATCTTTAAATACTTTTAACACATATAATAACACCGAGATCTAATAAAAACAATGGAGATAGTTTTAGGATCCTGTTGATTCATATTTTCTTGCACAAATATTCCAGATAAAACAAGCAAATGTCATAGAAAATATTGACATAGCAATAATAGCTCCACATAAAATCAGTCCATTATAGTTTCCGTATATTATAGTTTCTACCGGAAGTGAAATTATAAGGCCAAACGGCAGTAACGTAATAAGCAATATCCTAATTGCCTTGGGATATATCCCGATAGGATACCTCGTATAATCTCTAAAATTATATATTATTTGCATAATGTAACCTGACCGCTTTAGAATAAATGCAGGACTTGCGGTTAAAATCTTAATTGCCGTAATTATCAATGATCCGAAAAATGTGGCTACCAATATTACAATAACCTTTGATACACTCCAACCGATATTGCACTTAAATCCACATAAAACCAACATTACAATACCTACAATTAATTCTCCAAATGCTTCCGGTTGAAAAGTTTCAGATATTACTTGAAAAAGAACCGGAACGGGTCTTAAGAAATAGCTGTCAAGGTCTCCATTTTTTATTCTAAAATACGCTACTCTCCACAATTCATCAGTTAAAAAATGATCTACTGCAATTGGCATCATTGTAAATCCGTATAAAAAACCCATTTGATACATATTCCATCCCGATAAACTTGGAATATTTCTAATAATAAAATAAAGGGATAGCAATGCCGCAGTATTTTGAATAAAAAACCCAAAGATTCCTATAAACAAATCATTTTTATATTCCATTCTGGCTATTAGTGAACGTGACATATTTGTAACATAAAGTTTTAAGTAATATCTTAATTCTTTCATATTATTATCCTCCCTGTACTGTCACTTTTCTACTTGCACGATTAAATATTAGTTTTGCTAAAATACTAAATATTATTAACCATAAAATACTGTTTAAAATGTATTTTACAGATGTTTCTATATCCACTCTTAATGTAAGAATACTGACTGGATTCTGTGATAATCCTGCAAAAGGAAGTACCTTTACAATATTTGCTGATTTTCCCGGAAAAAATGAAAGTGGAATAAGTACCCCGGAAAAAAAACTTACCAAAACAGATTTAGAAAAGTTAAGTCCCCATGCAGCAGTTGTATAAAAGCACATTACTCCACATATGTAGTCAATGGTATCATATATTGCAACCGCCAAAATCGTTGCGATAATAAACAATACTATATGGACAATAAATCCCGGTACTGAACCAATCCTTATATAATCCAACGATATAAAAGCAATGAATGCAATAACTAATGACGGAATACCTACAAGCAAACTTCTGCAGGCACACGTTCCCATACATTTATATAAAAATCTTAATCTGTATGAAATTGGTTTTATAAACGAAATTGCAATCGTTCCATCTTTGATTTCTGTATTTATATCGTGTAAGGTTTGCGATTCAAGACAAATAAAGGCAAATATGTTGGTGACAACGAAATATACTATCATTTCCTTAAATGTAAATCCGTTTATAACATCTGAAACTGCATTTTTATACACCGAAATCCACAAAAATACAACACATATCAACTGTAAAAACGTAATTAACACCCATGCTAAAAGACCTGCTCTATAAGCCATCTCTTCAATCATTCCCACTCTAAAGAAGGGCATATATTTCTTCATATGTGCACCTCCCCATTGGACATAATACTTTTAACTACATCTTCTATATTAATCTCGTGAATTTGCATATCCTGTCCATTAAGTTCATCAAAGATATAATTTACCACGTCTTTTATATCCAGTTTATCTGCATCAAATTTTATATATAATTTTTCATCTTTCCACTCATAAGATGCCTTGTTATCGAATTTATTAAGACTATCGTTATCAGGTTGTTCTTTTAATGCAACTGCAATTGTTCTGATATTACCAAAATAATGCTTGATATCTTCTATCTTGCCATCATAAATAATTTCTCCCTTTTCTATCATGATTATTCTGGAACACAAATTTTCAATATCCTGCATATCATGAGTTGTAAGTATTACTGTTGTCTTATATTTTGCATTCATTTCCTTGATGGCTTTTCTGATTTTTTCCTTTACCCAAACATCAAGCCCAATCGTTGGTTCATCAAGAAATAATACTTTTGGATTATGTAACCAACTTGCAGCTAAATCTGCTCGCATTCTCTGTCCTAATGAAAGAGTCCTTACAGGTTGTGTTAAGAATTCTTCCAGGCCAAGGGTTTTGCACAGAAAATCCATCCTATCTTTGTAATCCTCATCTGAAACTCTGTAAATCTGTTTTAGTACACTAAAGGATTCAACAAGTGGAATATCCCACCAAAGCTGTGTTTTCTGGCCAAATACAACACCAATCTTTCCGGCAACATCCATTCTATTTTTATAAGGTTCAATTCCTTCTATTTTTACAGTTCCGGAGGTTGGTGAAAGGATTCCGCACATCATTTTTATTGTTGTGCTTTTTCCTGCACCGTTAGATCCAATATATCCAACAATTTCACCTTCGTTAATAGTAAAATTCACATTATTTACTGCAATTTTCGAAACATATTTTCTCGAAAAGAGTGTTTTAAACATTCCTTTGACGCCTTGTTCTCTAACCGGCTTACGAAATTCTTTCGTAAGATTATTTATTTCTATCATTTTTTTCTCCTATATTTTCTTTTAAACTCATAACTATAACGCATAAAAATACCCTCCTTACTGATTTGTCCAGTAAAGAGGGTACATATCAGTCTGTGAGCTTTTTAGTATTATTGTCTCTCTTTAATTTTCCACTACTGTGGTTTCTTCTTCGCCTTCCTCCACCTTAGTTTCCTGAATTGTCTCCTTAGCATTTTCAGAAATATGTGTTGTTGTTTCTGAATCCTCTACAATTGTTACTTTATCTGAGATTGCCTTATATACTTTTCCGGCCAGGATGTTGCCTGCTGTTATCTCTTTTGGAGATGCTGCTTCAAATGCCTCTTTGCTGTCAAAGCTTGATGAATTAGCCACTTCTGCCTTAACAACCTGATCATATTCGCTACTCATCACATACAAACCTTCCTGCCTTGCTATCTCTCTTATAAGAAGCATTTGCTTGAAGGATGTTTCACAATATGCTTTGAAGCTATCTTCATCAGTTTCATTTAATTCAAGGAATTCCTCAAATGACATGTTGTATTCCTTGGCCTGAACCTCATATGGTTCACGCTTTTCTTGAATGTACTGTTCTAATTCTTCTTCATCTACATCAAATTCAGTTTCGTCATAAATTGTCTGCAATAGTTCTGTTGTTACATTTAATGCTTTATATCTGTGATTAACTATTGATTCAAATTGAGAAATTGAAGTCGGAGCTTCGTAACCATAGTAATACGTGTACAGAAAATGTGTGATGCCCACCTTATTGTCTTCTATGAATTTATCTGTAATTCTATGGATATAATTGATAGTTACGTCAAATGTAACGTCCTTTCCAGCTAAATCCTCGTTGTAGTATTCCTCTGGAAATGTCAGTTCAAGACTAACTGTCTCTCCTGCCTTATGTCCCACAAGACCATCTTCAAACCCATCTATAAAAGTATCTGAACCTATAAATAAGTTAAAATCCTTGTCTTCACCATTTTCAAATTGGGCACCATCTATGTAACCTGTGTAATCGATATTTACCAGGTCGTACTCCTCTACAGTTCCACTGCCCCTAGATACATGTGTTAAATCAGCGTCAAAATATTCTGAATTTAACATCCGTCCCTCCAGCTGTTTAATGTATGCTTCATCTCCTGCTACTACAGACGCACCAACTGTAAGACTTGCATAATCCGCAAGGGAAGTTACGCTGGAATTATAGGTATCTAATACAATCTTTGTATCCTTTTTACTTTTCCCACAACTTGCAAGACTCAGTGCCATACTAACACTGAGTCCCACTGCAAGAAGTTTCTTCAACTTATTTTTCATAATAAATCTTTTACTTTCTTTTATTCTTCACTAGTTTCTGTTTCTTCTTCTGAAGCTTTTTCTGATTCTTCTGCTGCAACGGTTGTTTCACTTTCTTCAGTTTCATTCTCAGCTGCTGTTGTTGTATATGTTGTTGTCTGGTCGTCGCTTACATACTGAACTTTTTCAGCCATCTTCTCATAAGTCTTTCCAAACATAATTGTATTCAAGTTATCAAATGGTTTGTATACAACTTCATAGTCTGCGATGGAAGCGAATGCACCATTGCTGTGGTCTACGATACACTGAACATACTCATTGTACTCGTCTTCAGTAACTTTAACGCCTTCTTTTCTAGCGATTTCTGTAAATACAACATACTGCTTGAATGATGATTCACATACGCCATTGAAATCCTCTTCAGTCATACCGTAATTTTTCAATAAGTCTGCAAATGTCATTTCATCGCCGTTTGAAAGCTGTGCCTGACTTGTGTATAAGCTCTTCATATGCTCTATAAAACCTGCTAACTCTTCTTCATCGATTTCTACCTCTGAGTTATCAACAATGTTTGTCATCAATGTAGAAGCCACAACATTTGCTTTGTATACTGTCTTAATATCCTCTTCAAATTCTGCCTTTGTTGTAGGAGCCTTGTAAATGTAGAAATTGTTGTAAATAAAACTTGCTACATCTGATGCATTTTCCTCTATAAATGCGTCGTTGATTTCCTGACCATAGATTGCATTAATTGTTACTTCAAATGTAACTGCTGCACCAGCAAGTTCCTCTGAAGAGTAATCTTCTGGGAATGTAAGGTCTAAGGAAACTGATTCACCAGCTTTGTGTCCTACAAGACCGTCTTCAAATCCCTCTATAAATGTTCCTGAACCAAGGGTAAGATTGTATCCTGTAGCGCTTCCGCCATCAAATGCTTCTCCGTCCTTGTATCCAGTATAATCGATATTACAGATATCTCCTTCTTCAGCCGCTCTGTCAACTGTTACTGCAGAAAGATCAAGGTCAAGATCTGACGCACCAATAAGAGCTGATGAAATGCTCTCCATCATTACATCTGATACCTCAACAGTTGAAGAACCTACTGTTAACGAAGCGTAATCAGCTAATTTAGTAACCTTTGATTTATATTCAGGAATATCATATACACCATCTGTTACACTCATTTCGCCAGAGAATTTTGAATCATCTGCAGATGATTTCTTTGACTCGTCTTTTGTCTTCTCACTCTTTGAATCACTTGATTTCTTTGAACTCTTAGTACATCCCACTGCTGATACAGCCATGGCTGCACAAAGTCCAAATACTAATAATTTTTTCTTAAACATAGAAACCTCCATTTTTAAAACTCATACCTTATTCCGTATAAGTTGTTGTTTGATCTTCAGGTACTGTCTGTACCTGAGATGCTATATATTCATAGACCTTACCTCTCAGGATATCATTTACTGTATCCTGTTTATTAACTGCAGCTTCATAAGTTGCAAGATCTGAATAACCTAATCTGGAATTATCAATGGTTACATTTGCCACAAGATTGTATTCATCGTCTGTAACCGCTATTCCCTGCTGTTTTGCGATATGTGAAATTAACACATATTCTTTTAACTGAGCTTCACACTCTTCTTTCACCATGTCCTCTGTAAGATTGTACATCTTAAGAAGATCCTCATATTCGCCTCCCATCTGGAAAGCGGCCGCATTCATCTTATCCTTATATTTCTGATAAAAAGCTTCGAACTCCTCCTCTTCAATATCCACCTGGGTTTCAGAAAGAATCTTAAGTCGAAGGTCGTTTATAATAACATTTGTTTTATAATCTTTTGAAAGTATCGCATCTAACTCTGCTACAGAAGCAGGTTCCTCTGCTTCAAAGAAATTGTTAAACAGAAAATATGCTATTACTCCCTGATTGTCTTTTACAAACTGATCATTGATTTTATTCTTATAATTAATGGTAACTTCATATGTAGCTTCTTTTCCTGCAAGATTCGCATCGGAATAATCACTTGGAAGCGTCACTTTCACCTCTGATGTCTCACCTATAGGAAGCCCTATCAACGCTTCTTCTAATCCGCTTATAAGCTGTCCGGAACAAATTCCAATATTAATATCTTTGCCGTTAGCATTTTCAATGGCCTCTCCATTATATGAAGCTGAATAATCCAGATTAATTATATCCATCTGCTCCACAGTTCCTGTGGTTACCTTATCGCAGGAGCTGTAGTCACAATTGTAGTTACCGCTTCCCATAATTGTAAAATACATCGTTGCCTTTACATCATCACTTAAGGTGTCTGCGGCATTAGATGTTGTATAGGCGGCAAAATCCGGCACACTGGAAATTGTAGACTTGTAATCCTCACCACTCATGTTTGCAGCAGCTGTAGATACCTCATATTCTCTAGCCGTGGTCTCTTCCTCTATTACTTCAGTCGTTTCCTCTTCAGTGGACTTTTCCTTCTTATCCTTTGAAGATCTCTCAACCTTATTGGAATTCTTCTTTTTTCTTTTTGAACCGGAACTGTTATACAAAACAATTCCTGTAATTGCCAATGCTATAACTAAAGCACAGCTTATAACGATTATCACATTTTTTTTCATAACGCCCTCCTTAATTGCATAAAAAGCGACTATCATATTATATCACAAAAAATAATAATTCAAAGTTTATGACATTTATATTTCAGTAATTTTCATTAATAATTCACAGTACAGCAATATACTTGTGTATTTTACAAAAATCTAGTAAAATATATTACAAATTTGTTAAACTTTTATTACAAATATTAAGTGTGAAAGGTATTACTTATGAAACGTATAAACAAGAAGAAATTTCCTATAACTTTAATTATCATCTTGATATTTACTATATTGTTGATTATAGGAATTTTTCGTTCTAATCTTTTCGATAAGAAAGATAATCATTCAGCTAGTGTATACGTTGCATTAATCTCATATGATTCTGCTGATACCCAGGATATAAAGGATATCAGAAGTAATGTAAAACAAGCTGCAAAAGAAAACCAAAAGAATTTTAAGGAGTTCTCTACAACCAAGTATAATAACTCCTACGAAAAAGCTATTGAAGCTGCCGTTGATGCCGGTGCAAAACTTATAGTCCTTCCGGATTCATCCTTTGCCACCACCACTTACAAGCTTCAAAATACATTTGACAAAGTAGACTTTATTCTAATAGGCGGTGCTCCTCACAATAAGAATAATTCTGATGATACCACCTTGGGAAATGTATATCCTTTGAATTATGACAGCACCCAGGCCGGTTTTTTAGCTGGTTACTGTGCCGCAAAGGATTCCTACAAAAACCTTGGTTTTATAGGCACAAAAGATGATTATGATTCTACACATTATTGTTATGGATATCTACAAGGCGCCGATTATGCCGCCTCTGAAAGTTCTTCTAACAAGATAAATGCTTCCGTTGTTTTTTCAGATTCTAATTCCTGGGGCGAAGATATCACTAATCTTAAATCCTGTGATTTGATTGCCATTGGAACCACTAATCAGGATATAAAAAAATGTTATCAGGAAATAGCAGAATCTACTAAAGTTACAGTTTGTTCATCTGCCTCTAGTGTTTGCAGTGATTTTTCATATGCCAATCTGTTATCCCATACCGTTAACGATTATACAACTCCGGTTTATGATTACGTATGCGAATATTTTAACGGCAACTCTATTCCAGGTGAAACAACTAATCTTACTGTGGAAAATGATTGTGTTGATATTTCTATAGACTCAAAAGATAGTACAGTGACTGATAGTGATATAGCCCATATTAAGAATCTCTTAAATGACGGCACTATCCAGGTTATCAGCGATACAAGTATTCCTATAACTGAATTAGGACTTAAAAATGTAAATATATCCGAATATTAAATCTATCTTTCAAACAAGAAGGGCGTTCCTTTAGCTATATCTAAAGGGACGCCCTCTTTATTATTTTCTTCTTACATCATTTACATGATTTACAATTACTGTCTGCTGACTATTAATATGTCCTGAGATTATCTCCGTTGCTTCTTCTACATCACCCTTTTCAATAGCTTTTACCAGGGCATCGTGTTCTTCCACAAGGCGGCTTCTTCTGTCATCATCTTTAATGTGCTCTAATCTATATCTATACATTTGCTCATAAAGATTGTTAAGAATCTGGATTAATCTCTTATTATCAGTACTTTCATAAATAGCTGTATGGAAAGCTGAATCACTTTCTGCCATATCAGTAAGACTACCGTGTTTGATAGATTCTTCAAATTCGACTTGTCTTTCTTTAATTCGTTCAATATCTTCAGCAGTTGCTCTTTTACAAGCTAATTCCACAACTAATTTTTCTAAATGTTTTCTAACTTCAAGAACCGAGTTAACATCATCCAATGTAATGCTGGCAACTTCAGCTCCTTTACGTGGTTTCATAACCACAAGTCCTTCTAACTCCAATTTTCTAATAGCTTCTCTAATAGGCGTTCTGCTGACTCCTAACTGGTTAGCAAGTCCTATCTCCATTAATCTCTCCCCTGGTTGCAATACCCCTTTTAAAATCGCCTCTCTCAATGTTAAGAATACCAGATCCCTAAGTGGTAAATTAACATCTGTCTTTAATCTTAAATCTGCCATAAATATCACCTTTTTTTATTCTTTACTGGATCAAACAATCCTGTAACATAAACAGGGTTTGCCAATTTTTCTTCTTGAATTCTTCTCTTTGCTTCATATGCCTGTTGCTCTGTAGAGAATAATCCAAATACTGTAGGCCCGCTTCCACTCATTAACGTATTAAGGGCATTACACTCCATCATTACTTTCTTGATATCGTTAATTACAGGACACTCTTCAACAGTAACTAATTCCAATACGTTTCCAAGATTATCTGCAACCTTACTTAGATTGCCTTCTTCTAATCCTTCTATCATAGAGTCAATATCCGGATGATGAGTTATAGTCTTTTTATCCAATTCGGTATAAATTGATTTTGTGGAAATATTAGTCTTGGGTTTGGCTATGAGTATATAACACTCTGGCATGGAAGGTAACCTTGTTATCTTTTCTCCAATTCCTTCGCACAAAGCGGTTCCTCTAAATATACAATATGGAACATCTGCACCTAATTTCAGACCTCTTTTCATAAGGTCATTCTTGCTAAGTCCCAACTTGAAAAGTTGATTAATGCCGTGAAGAACCGTTGCTGCATCTGCACTTCCCCCTGCCATACCTGCGGCAACCGGAATTGCTTTATCCATGACAATCTTTACCCCTGATGTAATATTGAATTCATCAAAAAGTAGTTTAACTGCTTTGTATACGATGTTGGTTTCATCCACCGGCAAATAATATAGATTTGACTGTAATTCGATTTTTCCTGTGTTGGTTTTTTCTATTGTTATGCCATCATAAAGTTTTACAGTTTGCATAACCATTTTCACTTCATGATATCCATCTTCTCTGACTCCTAAAACATCCAGAGCCAAATTTATCTTCCCATATGCCTTTAAAAACATATAAATCCCCCTGTAAAACAAGATACAGTACAGAACAAGGCGACAGGATTTTGTCGCCTTGCTTCATTCTAATTAAATATCATCATCGTCTGCATCTTCGCCGAAATCACCCATGTATTCACGACCTGATACACGGTTTCTCTTTCTCTCTTTTTCAACAAGCTCAGATAACTGATCTCTTACTTCAACAGATTTCTTGACTCTTTTAATAAATAACTCTGGTGAGGATTTATCTGCTGTTAAAAGTTTAATTGTTCCCAAACCAAAGATTCTCTGTCCTAAAGTTCTCTCCAAACTATTATCCATTACTCTGTATAATCTGAGTTCATCTTCCTTTTTGTTTAACAACCCTGATTCAACTACAAGTTTATCCGGATATAATTTGTACTTTGTAAAAGACCATGGAAGTCCAAAAATAGTTCTTTTTCTGTCCTGCCATACAATCTCTTTCTTATTAGCCATTACCACACCTCCTGTTTTTATTAACCAATCATATCATTGATAAGTTTAATAACTTCTTCGCCAAGTTCCTTTTCTAATTTATCAGCATCTTCAAGAGATGATCCCTTGATTCCATAATAGAATTTAATCTTAGGCTCTGTACCGGAAGGTCTTACACACATCCATGCTCCATCTTCAAGGTCATAGTATAATACGTTAGACTCTGGAAGGTTTGTTGGCTTAACTTCACCGGTAACAATATCTGTAATTGTACCCTTCTTGTAATCTCTTGCTGAAATTACTTTATATCTACCGAACTTCTCCGGTGTTTCATTTCTAAGTGTATTAAGAACATCCTGAATCTTCTGGAGTCCTTCGATTCCTGCTAATGTTATAGCCTGAATACCATCTTTGTAATATCCATATTTTTCATACATTGCAAGCATAGCATCCCAAAGAGTCATGTTCTTTGTCTTATAGTAAGCTGCTGCCTCACAAAGTGCCATTGTTGCAACGATAGCATCTTTATCTCTTGCATGAGTACCAATAAGACATCCGTAACTTTCCTCAAATCCGAAGAGATAATGTCCTTTACCAGTATTCTCAAACTCAAGAATCTGCTGTCCAATATATTTGAAACCTGTTAAAACTTCAATTATGTCAACATTATAATATTTTGCAATTGCATCTGCCATATTGGTTGTAACGATAGTTTTAATAAGTTTTCCATCTTCCGGAAGTCCGTTCTGTTCCTTTATCTGTTCAATTTCATAGTCAGCTAAAAGACATCCTGACATATTTCCTGTAAGGGAATGATACTCACCTGTCTTTGAATCTTTTACATATACTCCAAGACGGTCTGCATCCGGATCTGTAGCAAGACAAAGGTCTGCATCTACTTTCTTAGCAAGAGCAAGAGCCATCTCAAATGCTTCTGCAGCTTCCGGATTAGGATAGCTTACTGTTGGGAATTCTCCATCTGGTTTTTCCTGCTCTGGAACTACATATACATGTTTAAAACCTAACTCTTCCAACACTCTTCTTGCTGGAATGTTACCTGTTCCGTGAAGTGGTGTATATACGATTTTAAGATTGTCTGCCTCAGCATCTATGCAATCCTGTCTCTTAACCTGAGTCTTAAGAGCTGCGATATATCTGTCATCAAGCTCTGAGGAAATGACATTGTAAAGTCCTGCCTCTTTAGCTTCATCTTTATTCATTGTTTTACATGTGAAGATGTCTTCAATAGCCTTAACTTCACTCATAATTCCCTTATCATGAGGTGGTGTTATCTGAGCTCCATCTTCCCAATATACTTTATAACCATTATAATTTGCAGGGTTATGGCTTGCTGTTATATTAATACCAGCCACACATCCAAGATCTCTTACTGCGAATGAAAGCATTGGTGTTGGTCTTAATGATGGAAATACGTAAGCTTTGATTCCATTTGCATTAAGGCAAAGCGCTGCTATGTCTGCGAATTCTGTAGACATTCTTCTTGAGTCGTAAGAAATAGCCACTCCTTTTTCCTTACCGCCTTCTACTTTAAGGATATAATTAGCAAGACCCTGTGTAGCCCTACGCACTGTATACTCATTCATACGGTTTAGTCCGGCACCGATAATTCCTCTTAAACCTGCTGTACCAAACTCTAAGTCTTTATAAAATCTTTCTTTTATTTCATTTTCATCCGATGCAATACTTTTAAGCTCCTGTTTTGTAGCTTCATCAACCTGTGGTGCATCTAACCATACTTTATAGGACTCTTTATAATCCATGTTCTACCTCCTAAGTGCGTGGCAAATATTGTCTCTAAATTTACACAATCCTTTAGATTATATAATAATATCTGCTCAAAGTCAAAAATTACATTTCCATATCTTTTAATTTACTCATTATTTATAATATTTCCTGCTATTTCCAGCAATTTTTCCCTGTTATTATACTTTGGATTGTCTAACACCTTATATAACAAGATATTTAAAATCTCTCCTAACTTGGCACCTTTGGGAACTCCTATTTCCATAAGATCGCCTCCCTTAACTGCCAGCTCCTTAAGACTTAGACAATCCCCATCATCAATTACCTTTTTGTACAGGTGCTCAATATTATTTATATAATCAGAATTATCCGGATATTCTCCACCCTTCCAATCCTGTAAATTTATACATACCTTGGAAAACTCCAGAAACTTATCAAATATATCCACTCCCACTTCATGAGCGGCCACCCTTACATTTTCCTTGTATATATTTCTAAAATCCTTTGAATATCCCACTATTCTTTTGCAGATATTCACGGTTTTATTATCAAACTTTAATTTTTTAAGAATCTTTGATACTTCCTCTTCTTCCCTGTGATACAATAAAGCCGCCCATTTCATATAATTATTCTTAGGCATAGCTTTTACCAGCTCAATGTTTATATCATCTTCTACCTCTGAAAGTATATACTTTAGCAAGCCACACTTTCTTGCTTCCATTAGTTTTTCCGGGGTATCTGACATTATAAGCTTATCTAATTCCGTACGGATTCTTTCTTTGCTTATTTTATTAAGATTCTCTGCCAAATCACCGGCTGCTTTTTTTGCTTTTTCTTCTACCTCAAAGTTAAGCACTGCAGCGAATCTGAAAGCTCTAAGGATTCTCAGTGCATCTTCGTCGAATCTATTGTAGGGATTCCCTACACATTTTACAATGCCCTCTTTCAAATCCTCTATGCCACCAAAAAGGTCAATTATCCCCTTGGTATCATTGTAGGCCATAGCATTTATGGTAAAATCCCTTCTCTTTAGATCTTCTTTTAAGCTCACGGTGAATTCTACCTTGTCGGGATGTCTGCCATCTGCATATTTGCCATCGATTCTGTAAGTGGTTACTTCATAGCCCACCTTATGAATCATTATAGTTACTGTTCCGTGCTGGATTCCGGTATCTATGGTGTGTTTAAACAGTTTCTTTACCTGCATAGGCGTGGCATTGGTGGTTATATCCCAGTCGTTGGGTTCTTTACCGATAATGGCATCTCTTACGCATCCTCCAACCGCATATGCCTCGTATCCGTTTTTTTCCAATGTGTTAATTATATATTTTACGTCTTTTGGCATATTTATGGCAATCACTGTTTCACCACCCTTCTATAATTCAAAAACCCCAGCCTTATATATAAGGCCGGGGATATGTTTTATACTAAAAACTTTTTAAGCTCATCAACTTTATCAAGTTTTTCCCATGGAAGTTCTACATCTGTTCTTCCAAAATGACCATATGCTGCTGTCTGTTTATAAATAGGTCTTCTTAAATCAAGCATCTTTATTATTCCCGCTGGTCTGAGATCAAAGTTTTCTCTAATGATTTCTACTATCTTTTCACCATCTAATTTGCCTGTTCCAAATGTATCCACCATGATGGATGTTGGATGAGCAACACCGATAGCGTATGAAAGCTGAATCTCACATTTATCAGCAATGCCTGCTGCCACAATATTCTTTGCAACATATCTTGCTGCATATGCTGCAGAACGGTCCACCTTTGTGCAATCCTTTCCTGAGAATGCACCGCCGCCGTGTCTTGCATAACCACCGTATGTGTCTACTATAATCTTACGTCCTGTAAGACCTGAGTCACCCTGTGGTCCACCAATAACGAATCTTCCTGTAGGATTGATGAAATATTTTGTCTCATCATCTAGCATCTCTGCCGGAAGTACCGGTGCTAATACATATTTCTTAATATCTTCATGAATCTGTTCCTGTGTAATTTCAGGATTGTGCTGTGTAGATATTACTACAGCTTCTATTCTTGAAGGCTTTCCATCTTCGTCATACTGAACAGTCACCTGGCTCTTGCCATCCGGTCTAAGATATGAAAGTGTACCATCCTTTCTTACCTTTGCCAACTGTCTTGTAAGTTTGTGAGCAAGAGATATTGGAAGAGGCATGAACTCTGCTGTCTCATTTGTGGCATATCCAAACATCATACCCTGATCACCGGCTCCTATAGCCTCTATCTCTTCTTCCGACATGGTGTTTTCCTTTGCTTCAAGAGCCTTATCAACACCCATGGCGATGTCAGCTGACTGCTCGTCAAGAGCTACTATAACTCCACATGTATCTGCGTCAAATCCGTATTTTGCACGGTCATAACCAATTTCTCTAATTGTGTCTCTAACCGTTTTCTGGATATCAACGTACCCTTCAGTTGTTATCTCTCCCATTACGAGTACAAGTCCCGTTGTAATGCTTGTCTCACAAGCAACTCGGCTATTTGGATCCTGTCTCATAAGTTCATCAAGAATAGCGTCAGATATCTGATCGCATATCTTATCAGGATGTCCTTCTGTTACGGACTCTGATGTAAATAAAATCTTATCCATTCTGTCTTTTCCTCCATTACCGTCTGATATTGTTCATAGGTACTCTGCCTTTTGGCAAATTGATTATATACCATCAAGCCCCGGTCTACAATCATAGACCGGGGTTAATTTCAAATTTTTAAATTATAAGGATTATGCCTTACCATTTATCATCCAACTTTAAGTTTGAACTTAGTTACTTCTTCCTCTGACGAAACCTTTTCAATCATAGCTCCTAAGCCTCTAAGTTTTCCTTCAAAGTCTTCATAACCTCTCTGGATATATACAATGTCATCCACAATTGTATATCCCTTAGCTACGAGTCCTGCAATAACCAACGCTGCACCTGCTCTAAGGTCTGGTGCACTAATCTGCGCACCGGTTAAGCCGTCTACACCATTTATAATAGCTGTATTTCCCTCAACCTTAATGTTAGCGCCCATTCTTGCCAACTCAGCAACATACTTAAATCTATTTTCAAAAATGCTTTCTGTTACAATACTTGTTCCTCTTGAAACAGCCAGTGTTACTGCAATCTGAGGCTGCATATCCGTTGGATAACCAGGATATGGAAGAGTCTTAACATGAGTACTTCTCAAATCCTTAGTACCTATAACTCTTACTGCATCGTCATATTCTTCTATGCTGCATCCTATCTCTAAAAGCTTTGCTGTAATAGCTTCCAAATGCTTAGGAATAACATTTTTTACCAAAACATTTCCATTAGTAGCTGCTGCTGCAAACATAAATGTTCCTGCCTCAATCTGATCAGGAATTACAGCATACTCTGTACCATGAAGTTTTTCAACACCTTTGATTCTGATAACATCTGTACCAGCTCCTTTGATGTTAGCTCCCATGCTGGAAAGCATGTTGGCTACGTCTACTACATGTGGTTCTTTGGCTGCATTTTCAATAATAGTTCTGCCTTCAGCTAATACTGCTGCTAACATAACATTAATAGTTGCTCCTACGGAAACAACGTCCATATATATATGATTTCCCAAGAGTTCCTGGGCTTCCGTCTTAATCATACCATGCTCAATAAGAACTTTTGCACCTAAGGCATTAAAGCCCTTAATGTGCTGATCAATTGGTCTTGTTCCTATATCACATCCACCCGGAAGAGCTACCTCTGCTTTGTGGAATCTTCCAAGTAAAGCTCCAAGCAAATAATATGAAGCTCTTATCTTCTTTATATATTCATAGTCAACTGTTACTGAGTTGATAGTTCCACCATTTATCTGAACGCAGTTCTTATCCACTCTATTAACTGTTGCTCCAATATCTCTTATAGATTCTATAAGTACATTTATATCTCTAACATCCGGAAGGTTAGTTATTGTTACCGTATCTTCTGTCATCACCGACGCTGCTAAAAGTGCTAATGCGGCATTCTTTGCTCCGCTTATATCTACTTCACCATTTAAGGGGTTTCCACCTTTAATTACATATTGTTCCATTCCATGTCTCCATTTCCCTACAACACATGCGCTCTACCTAATTCGTAACGCTTGTGCTTAAAAGACCTTATCAAAATTTATCAAATTGCGTCAATCCTACCTATTATAGCATAAACTTTCTCTTTGTAAACAAGTAATATTAACTATCTTTTTTTTCAATTAAGTAAATTTCTTTGTGAAAATTAACTTTCTTTTTTTCTGTTTTCAAAATATACAAAGCTATCAATGGCACTTAGAATATCTTCAAAATCCTCTCTTGGCGCATTATCTATATATTTCTTAAGGATTTCCTGCTCATGGCCTTTGTATTTTCCGTAGAAAATGTCATACAAATTATGCCCTCTTACATGTATCTTTATATCTTCCATGTTGTCAATAAGGTCTTGTTTTGTTTTTACTCTTATTCCCTTCACTCTGCACATTCTTCTCATACTTGGAATCTTATGCAGATAGTCCTTATATTTTTTCCAAAGGATTTCATAGAAGTCCTCTTCGGATTTAACCACCCCTATTTTTGTCATTACTGCCGGATCTAGAAAATAGTTCTCAAAGGAATAATACTTTAATATAAGCACATTCTTCGGTGTCACTCTTGGAATATTAGCCGCATCTTCCTTTTCCCTTTGTGCATAATAACTGCACAGCTGCTTTACTAAATATTTTGGATTCTTGCCATCACCGTCTCTTATCATTAGGAACTGATCCTTTAGATACAACTTGTTAATATATTTCAGGTTGGCATAGGTCTTAATATTGGTACAGCTGTTTACAGGTATAATACTTATTCTCTGTAGCATACCCTCTTCATCATATATTTCTGAATAGTATTTTTCCAAAAGAATAGGCAGTCTGTTGAAATCCTGCTTTCCTTCTACGATAAATACAAAACTTACATTCATTAAATCATTGGCTGTGTAGCCTAAGTCATCAAGTATGTCATCTATGTTGGTGTTCTCAATCACCGTTGTGTAATAATCTTCATCTAAAACCACCTGTTTAATCTGACGGCTGGAAAAATTAAACAGCATGTTTGGAGAGTGAGTTGAGAATATTACCTGATTTTTCTTGGTAAGCCTGTACAGAATTTCACTGGCAGACTTTTGAAGCTGGGGATGCAGATAGCTTTCTGGATCCTCAATCATAATGATATTAGGAACTCTATCGTCCTCATCTATATAGGCCTCTATCAGAGATAACAGATAGATACTTTTAGTACCGGCACTCATAGTTTTTAAACTATAGGATACGTTTCCTCTATCTCTGTCTTTATTTCCAAGAAGCGTATTTACCTTAAAAAATGCTTCCAAATCGCAGTTAGGTTCATATGTTATATACTGAGAAGCGGCTCCGTTTTTGGCAAAGTATTTATTCACCTTGTCAGAAAATGCTCCTAAGTTCTGGTTAAATATCTTGTACTCTAACAACTTAGTGGTTTCAAAAATACTTAGTTGGGACGCCGGCTTATCCCTAAATGTTCCAATACACTTAAAGCATCTGTCACATTTTTTTGCCTTGTCAAATATACAGTTCCCCTCCACAATTTCTGCTACTTCATTGTCACCCATAAGTCTTAGCAAATCGTCCTGGTAGTCTTTTATATTTCTAGACACATCCACAAAATATACCTTTGGGAATACCTCTTTTATATAAGGGTTATTTTTGGAAATACCATCTGTATATCTGGCCTTGTGGTCTCTATTGTATATATACGTAAAACTAAGTGTATTATCAACAAACGTAGGCAGTTTCTCATCAAAGTCTTTTCTCCACTCTTCCGGTTTTCTGTATCTTGATACGATACCTCTCTCCCTGAAAAGTTCCAGATCTTCTTCATCAAAATCCAGAGTTATGCTTATCTCTATATTCTTTTCCGGATCATTAAAGTTCTCATCTCTGATGTTGTAAATACCTGCAACTGCTCTTATTGCATCTAATACTACTGTTTTTCCTGTATTATTCTTTCCTACGAAAATACAGGCATTTTCCATACTCTCTATAGTTAAATGCCTTACCGATTTGAAATTATCAATACTCATAGAACTTATCTGCATAAACACACCCCCTGTGTCATATTGCTAGAAAACGTTCTCCGTTACGAATAATAATCTATTGCTTCTTTCTAACGGAATATCCGAAGCTTCCTAATTTTTCCCCAAGCGAAAAATACTCTCCATGAGAATAGGCTATTAAAGCTGCCTTTGCCAAATCAAACTTACCTTTCTCATCCATGTATTTTTTATCTACAGTTACCGCCACTACATTTGCAATAAACATATCATGGCTTCCCAATTCAATAATGTCTTTTACCTTACATTCGATACACACAGGACTTTCCGCTATTCCCGGTGCACTTATCTTTTCCGATTCCAATTCGTGAAGATATAATTCCTTGAATTTATCTACATCTCTACCGGATCTTACTCCGCAGTAATCTGCTGCTCTAACAAGTTCTTCACTAACCAGATTAATAACGAATTCCCCAGTCTCTTTTATTATGTCGTAAGAGTATCTCTCTGGTCTTATAGATACGTATACCATTGCCGGGTCTGAACATATGGTTCCTGACCAGGATGCTGTAAATATATTGGCTTTATCTCCTTCTCTTTTTGAAGATACCATTATAGCTGGCAATGGATATAACATGTTACCCGGTTTCCAAACGTCTCTTTCTGTCATTTCACTTTTCCGCCTATCTTTTATTTTTTTAAATACATTTTAAAACGCTGATGTTATTCTTGGTATAAACTGTTTCTTTCTTGAAACCACACCCTTAAGTATTGCAGAATCATTTTCCACTTTTACATTAAAGGCCTCTTCTAATATTTTGTCTGCTCCGGATCCACAATAGATTACCTCTGTGGACTCATCCATTATGTTGGTAAGCATGAAAAATATCATATCCAGTTTGTGGTCTTTGTAAGCTTTATCCAGGTATGTCATTAGTTTATCTTTAATCACAGCCTGCTCTGACTTATCCAGAGAATTTATCTGCCCTACACCGATTTCTTTTCCACCCAGGTCAAATTTCTTATAATCCTGGTAGAATATTTCTTCAGGAGATTTTCCCTTAAGATTACTTCCTGCTGTAAACATATCTGTAGCAAAGGTCTCTATATCAACTTCTGCAATACTTGATAAATCTGCTGCTGCATTCTTATCCACCACTGTACAGGTTGGTGACCTGAACATTAATGTATCCGAAAGAATTGCCGATAGCAAAAGTCCTGCAATATTCTTTGGAATCTCCACGTTATTCTCATGAAACATCTGGTATATAATAGTTGCCGTACAACCTAATGGCTGGTTTCTAAAATATACCGGATTCATAGTCTCTATTGAACCTATTCTGTGATGATCGATAATTTCAAGAATCTTTGCATTCTCAATGCCATCCACTGCCTGAGCCTTCTCGTTGTGATCCACTAATATGATTCTTTTTTTACTGGCATTAATAATATTACGTCTGCTGATCATTCCCGCATAATTACCTTTTCTATCTTCAATAGGGAAATCTCTGAAACGCTTTTTACCCATTATTCCAATAATATCATCTGTGTAATCATCAGTTTTAAATTTAACAATATTCTCTCTGGTCATAAAGTAGCTAATTGGCATACTTTGATTTATTAACCTGGCTACCGTGTAGGTATCATGAGGAGATTGGATAATAGCACAACCATGTTCTGTTGCCATCTTCTGAATAGTCTGAGATACTGTTGCCCCTTCACATACAAGGATGCAAGAAGCATTCATCTCAATGGCACACAACTGAGATTCATATCTGTTACCAAGAATTACCAGGTCTCCCTTTTCAATGTAATTCTCCATCATATCCGGATTGGCTGCAGCTATTAAAACCTTGCCCTCTGTATAATACTCCTCAATATTTCCACAAATCATTTCTCCATCCACTGTATCTACAATATTCTTGTAGGCTGTGTGTGCAGTGGATAATATCTTACTATCTATAACATCCATGTAGGCTGTGGCTATATCCTCTGTAGTTATTACGCCTTCTAATCTACCGTGTTTTGTGATAGGTAGTGTTACCACTCCCAGCTCCTTCATTAATCCCCAGGCACGCTTTAAGGATATCTCTCTTCTGACACCTGTGGTGGTCCTATATTCAATATCCTTAACCTGATTACCTATGGTATTAATATACTCAGGAAGCTTTTCCTTGTAGTAGCTTAAAACATATTGAGTCTCTTCATTAATCTGACCTGCCCTGGATGCTATGTATTCATTTTCTGTATCAATTTGATTCTTCAGATATGAATATGCAATAGCGGAACAAATGGAATCCGTGTCTGGATTCCTATGTCCTATAACATAGACTTTACTCATTATCAACCACCGTCGTTTCTTCTACCGTGCTATTTTCTCCCACTCTTGTGGATACAATACTTTGGGTTTCTTTATTACTGTTTCTTTTTTCATTAGACTTTCCGCCTACGAATATTACTATAAGCATCAAAACCAACAGATATCCAAAGAATACACACAGATATATAAATCCACCTTTATTTACTTTCAGCTTTTCTTTAAATGTCTGTCTTTTCTTTTTTCTTCTAACCTTAGCCACTGTACAAACGCTCCTTAGTTCTTAAATGCATTCTTGCCTTTTCTAACTCTTTTCTTTGTGCTGCTTTTAAGCTTTATGTCATCTTTGTCCTTTTGCATAGCCATTCTTCTTTTATTGGCCTTTTCTAATGTCTTATATCCCAACGGACGTTTTTTCTTAATTCTGTTCATAAGCTTAGATGTCAGACATCCAAAAAGTCCCATTACAAAATATACCCCGGCAAATATTATGAATTCAAACTGGTAATGAAATATAAATATTGATGGAACAAAATAGATAGAACATAGTATTGGGTATACTATGCTGAATCCATGATTAGAAGTTAGCATCAAACACTCAACAAATACCGCAAAGCAAGCCATATAAATTATGAGCATTGGTCCCAAAACAAAGAAGTTAGAACCTGTTGCGATAGTTAACATCCAACATATAAAAGGTAATACATAATACATTATCGAATTAATAGCTGTTACTTTTATAAGCCCTGCCATTTTTAACTGATATGCGGCTTCTGCATTTTCTTTTACTACCTTGTCTATGTTTGCCTGTGACTGGCTTTTTTTATTTTTAGTATTACTCATTTTCCCTATCCTTTTTAGCTTTTATTGTTTCACTTGATTATATGCGACATAGGGATTTATTGCAAATAATCCACGAAATATTCAAATTCTTGGATATTACAGTATTCTGATAAATCTTTCAAAGGCCATTCTACCTTCCTGGTCTCTTTTAAATACTCCGGCATCTTCAAGAACCTTTGCAAAGGCATATCCTACCTCGTCTTTCAGAATCACACTTGCACTTTTAGCATCAAAAATTCTGTGTTTAGCAACAATGGTTTTTACCCATTCTGCATGCTTGCTGATTTCCTCGTCTGCCTTTACCAACTCGTAAATGTCCTCTTTTTTATTATTTATCATTATCTTTCTTATCTTATTTATCTCGCCTTTAAGTCTTGCCGGAAGCACCGCCAGACCCATAACTTCAATAAGTCCGATATTTTCTTTTTTAATGTGATGCAATTCTTCATGAGGATGGAACACACCTAACGGATGCTCTTTACTGGTAAGATTATTTCTAAGAACCATGTCTAACTGATACATATCGCCTACTTTTCTGGCTATAGGAGTTATCGTGTTATGGTAAACGTAATCACCATTTTCATCCTTGGTTCTGGCATATAATCCCACTAATTCATCGCTATAATTTTTCCACTTGTCCAGAATTTTATCAGCCATTTCCAATAATTTTGAAAGATGGTTTGAGCTAAGTCTTATCACTGACATCGGCCATTTTACAATGCCTGCATGGACACCCTTATAATCGTAGATGGATATTTCTTCTTCAATTGGTGCCATTGCCATTGGAAATGTATAATTTCCTCCCTGGAAATGATTGTGTCCTAATATAGAGCCTCCCACTATTGGCAGGTCAGCATTTGATCCTATAAAATAATGCGGAAACATTTTTACAAAATCAAATAACTTCTCAAATGTAGAATGATCTATTCGCATTGGTGTATGCTTTGAGTCCATTACTATGCAGTGTTCATTGTAGTACACATATGGTGAATACTGAAATCCCCAGTTCTCTCCATCCAACTTAACCGGCATTATTCTAAGATTTTCTCTGGCCGGATAGTCATCTCTTCCTGTATATCCTTCATTTTCTATACACAAGAGACACTTTGGATAACCTGCCTCAACATTTTTAGCCGCCGCTATATCTCTTGGGTCTTTCTCCGGTTTTGAAAGATTGATTGTTATATCTAAATCTCCATATTCCGTATGAACTTTCCATTTTACATTCTTCTTTATTCGGTCCCTTCTTATGTAGTTGATATCTTTGGAAAATGAATAGAACCAATCTGTAGCTTCCTTGGAATTATATCTCTTAAGGAACTCAAATCTTCTTATGGCCTCAGATGGTCTGGCTGCCATCGTTCCCATAATCCTTGTATCAAACATATCTCTACATACAACGGTATCTCTCTCAATAAGTCCATGATATGCTGCATAATCATCTATGATATTTAACAACAGTTCCAACAAACCAGTATTTAGTTTTTTCTTTTCTATATTTCTAACATCATCTGATGCATTTATAATATCTCTTCTACTTCCAGTGTATTCATCTACATGAAGTTCCCCAAGAAGCTGATTTACCACATAGTTAATGTCCTCTTTCCATATAAGCTTTTTGGCAATTCCATATCCTACCAGACAGGTAATAGCCCATTGTATCAAAGCATTAGCTCCTGTACCTTTGCACAGTTCTCCCTTTTCTATACATCTTGCCCCGTCTCCAATGTTCATAATAAAACACTGGGCGTTATTGCCGGTCTTTTCCTTGTATTCTTTCTTTAAACCGGCTACAAAGTTATCCACTTCATCCTTATCCACTATGGATACTGTACATCCACCAAAGCCTCCGCCGGTAATTCTCGAACCTACGCAACCATCCTGCATCCAGGCTGCCTCTGCTAAAATATCCACTTCCTCGCTACTGGCTTCATAGTCATTTCTCATGGAAATGTGGGACTTATTCATTAATTCTCCCAAGCCCTCTATATCTTCATCCTCCAGATATTCCAAGGCTTCTATGGTTCTCTGGTTTTCATATATGACATGCCTCGCTCTCTTTATCAAGGTATCTTTTCCGTCAAGGCAATACTTTATTTCCTCAAACTCCTCCGGAGTAAGGTCGCACAAATATTTTATATCTTTCCTTACGGTTTTTATATATTTAAGGGCTTGTTCACACTCTTCTCTTCTCTTGTTATACTCGCTATTAGCAAGAAAATGTTTCTTTCCTGAATTGGCTATAACTATCTGATAATCTTCCATGTCCATAGGAACGTATTTGTACTCTAAAGTTTTACTTTTCAAATACATTGCATTATCAGCTTTTCCCATGGCAACAGTCATTTGATCCATGATGCCACATCTGGTGGAATTATATTTATTCTCCGATTCCTGACACATTTTAGAAATAACCAAATTATCCAGTTCCAGTTCGTATATGTCATTTATCAAAGTCGCTGTAACTATTTCAATGGATGCTGACGACGCCAGGCCTGAACCCGCTGGCAAATCTCCAAAATACGTAATATCCATTCCTTTTTCCAACTTATATCCCATATCCTTTATAGTTTGGAATACACCCTTTGGATATTCTCCCCATCCATCATCATTTCCATTTTGTATATTATCTAAATCAAATGTTATAACTCCTCTTCCAGGTTTATTAACAGAATACATGTTTACAGATTTGTCCGTTCTTGTTCTAACATATGCATATGTTCCCACATCCAACGCACAGGGCAATACATATCCACCATTATAATCTGTGTGTTCTCCTATCAAATTAACTCTACCTGGCGCAAAATACATTCTAGTTTTCATATTATTTGCTCCTTCTGCTAGCAAGTGTATCTGTTATCTCTTTCATCTTGTTATCATTTAATTTATAAAACTTTATGAATACCACAAATGCTGCTATAAGGCATATAATCGATGGAATAGTTATAAGTGCTCTGAGTCCCGACAATGTTGATGCCGACTGTGCCACCAAATCGCCTGCCTTGGTTTTATCCGTGTTGAACTTTATAATATCCAATCCAACACCTGATACCAGAATCGCTATACCTCCTGCAAGTTTTACTGTAAATGTCTGCATAGAGAATATAACCGATTCATCTCTAGTGGAGTTCTTTACCTCTCCATAATCCACCGAGTCTGATAAGAATACTGTAAGCATTACATTTAATATTCCATATCCTACATACACGATAATTCCCGGAATCAAAAGTAACATCCAGGTTGTCTTATGATATATTCCTGAATACGAAATGAGTAATAATAATATAAATCCCACAATCTGGGATATTATTCCAAATATAAATATTGTAAATTTCCCAACTTTTTTTCTTACAACCGGAACCAAGAGCATTGCCACAACCTGCATGGCAAAACACACTGCCACGAAGGTTGAATAAAAATTCTCTCCTTGTCCTGCTAATTTGGTATCCGGTGCTGCTACATCAGTCTGAAAGAAATACAACATCAAATTCAACACCATGTTTAATGCGGTGTAAACAAATATTATTGCTCCCACCACTGCCAGTGCCTGATCATTTTTTAATAATGATCTAAACATTTCTCTAATGGTATTAGTCTTTATATCTTCAACGTTTTTTTCCGGAACGTTAAAGAAAAATATAGCCTCTGAAACTACAAATGTTACTGCCACAATAAGGGCCCACCATTTAAATCCTATGTAATAGTCTGCCACTGCATGGGATGCACTTAGAACCGGCACTATTATCATGGTAAGTACCATTGGCACTGCATTTCCTATACCGGAAGCAGATCTTGCCAGAGAGCTTAATTGCTCCCTTTCATTTCCCGGCTTTGTTATAGCCGGTACCATGGACCAGAACGGTATATCCATAAGGGTGTAGGTTATGCCCCAAAGCAGATAAAAAATTATAAGCCATATTCTCTTTCCACCCATGTCTATTCCCTGAGGTGTTGCAAACAGGGCATAACATGTTACTGCATTTAACACAGACCCTGCAAGAATCCATGGTCTGAAACGTCCCCATTTGGTTTTGGTTTTTGCCACCACAATGCCCATTATAGGATCATTAAAGGCATCGAATACCCTTGCTCCCATTAGCACAGTACCAATAAAGCTGGCATTCATTTTTAAAACCGTATTGTAGTAATACAACAGATAAGATGTAATCAACATGTATACTACATCTTTACCAAAGGCTCCTATACAAAATGCCACTTTATTCCTTGTCTTTAGTTCCATAGGCTATCCCCCGATTCTTTTTAAATTCATGGCATGCTCCACAACTTTATATGCTCCGTCGTATATGCCCGCCTTCTTGTTATTAAGTATATTTTCACACATATTATTTAACACCGTAGAATCCTTAATAAATAACCTTATCATTTGTAAAGTATGTGGTATATCCCTGCACTCTAAAGTTCCATCACCTATTTCCGCCGAGTGGATGGCACCCCATTGTTCATGTCCCCCGATTCGTTTTATAAATAACTTTGGAATAGGGTAAAATGCTAATTCGCTTGGCTTGGTAACTAGTACGTCAGTTGACCTCATTAACATATTAGTTGTATAGACAGCTTCAAATATATTCTCATGATAAAATGCATGGACTCCCGAAATATCATTTTTCAATGCATCCTGACAGAAACTTTCAGTTTCCAAAAAATCCTGAAAATGAGTATTGGTTACACTTTCTAACTCATCAATCTCCCGGCATAATTCTTCCCATACATTTTTGTAATCTCCTACGTTTATGTAAAGGACTACGTAGTCCTTCTTTATAGCCGGCATCAGATATCTGATAATTGCTGCAAATATCTCCTTTTGAGCCCCGGCCCCTCCTATGCTTAATAAGAATCTCATAGGTTTTTTATTTTTCTTTCTTTCAATTCTTGCCTGACAATCTGCCTCTATATTAGTCACCAACTCGTGGTCCACATAGTGTCCTGTATATACCAGACTTTCTGCCGGCATTGGTTTTAAAACATCATCTCCACTCATACCATTTAGAATCCTATAACCCATATATGCACTATGGGTTTGGACAGTATGAAGGCTTCCCTCTGCTAAATGTAATGCCATTGGCCAATTGTCCGGAATTGCATTTACCACGTATTTCATCCCTGCATGAATTGCCGCCTGGGCTGGCCACACGTGGGTTCCCACTACAGGTATTTCCTTAGGAATATTTTTAAAAACCGGTGCCATCAATTCTGCATTTTTCTGATCTGATGCATTGTATGAAAGCTTTCTAAAACCTTCATAATTCATTGGTTCCCAGAATACTTTATTAAATGCTTTGCTCCTTTGAGATATTCTCGAGCCCATAGAATACAAATCATTCTGGTTACTTATTACCTTTGTACATACCGTATCTTCATAGGAATTCAAATCCATCCAATATGGCTTGTACCCCATGGAATTAGCGGCTGAAGCAATGGCCATGGATATTCTGTAATGGCCAAACCCCATTCTTATATTTCCAACAATGATACCTTTATTAGTATCAAATACGTCATCTGCTCTTACATCATCCAGCTTTATATCTTTAACGCCAAGAATTTCTCCTATGTACGGATTATTTTTTATAGCCGGCACATAATTTGCATCCTTGTCGTCTCCGTATCTTTTGGCATACTTGGCCTTTGAAACCACCGCTTTTTTATAATCCCCTTTACTAATTCTATTTCCAAATATCATTTTTGCCTTATCTCTCATGTCACCTCACCCTTTCAAAATTCCACTAATTCTCCCCTGACTGTTTTTAGTTTGATAATGTTTCCTTCCTTATCAAACCACATAGAATTGTTATCTGCATGTATATTAGTTGCATAAAAATCAAACGGCTCATAGGTTTTGCCGTTTATCTGTATCTTAGTTCCAAATACCGGTTCAAGTGTCCTTAGTTTTCCATCTTCGTATAATGAAAATCCAACTTTTGTTTTTATATCCCCATATTTCGTTGGTATAACCACTTCATCTCTATATCCTAAAATTAAACTTTTTATCATTCTGCTATTTTCATCAAAGAATATACATCTTGGTTTTACTACATATTCTTCGCCCCAAAGATTTATATGCATATATTCCGCCATGTCATATTCATCTTCTTCACTCCAGTATCCGCTTATTTTCCCATAATACGGAAATAGCCTTTTTATATTTCCATTTTGGTAAAAGGTTACCATCTCGCCTTTAAAACGTTGTCCGTTTAAAATAGGATCCGGATATATAATATCCATCTCGTAAGGTTTTTCTAAATACATGGAATATAGCTGTCCATTTTTAAAAAACTCCAAGGATGGTCTATATTTTTTTCTCGGAGATTCAAACTCATAATTAGGTATGAATCTTCCATATTTACACTTTATTTCATTTGCTTCCTTAAGCACAACGGACTTCAGTGCTCCTGATAAGTAATGCTCCACTTCACCTATTCCGTGTAATGTGCCATATAAGCTATCTATTATATCCCTATTAATAATTCCACCTTCTCTATTATTTATTCTCTATTATTTTCCGATCATGTAAAGTCGGTTAAATTATATCACGATTTACACAATTCTTCTTCACTTTTTTTAATTTTTTTGTGCATTTTTTATATATTTTTTGGTTTTTTATGATATAATTAATTAACTTGTTTACTTTAAGCAAAACTGGGGAATAATTACACAATGGGATATAAAACAAAAGCAAAGGAGAGTTTTATGGAGATTAAAGACATTCAATCCACAAGTGCCCGTATCAAAGAGAATATTTCAAAAGTAATCATCGGTAAGGAAATGACCATTGATTTCATTATTACCGCAACTATTGCTGGAGGACATGTTCTTCTTGAAGATACGCCTGGTACAGGTAAAACAATGCTAGCTAAATCACTTGCAAAATCTATCGCAGGTAATTTTAGCCGAATTCAGTTTACACCTGACCTTTTACCTTCCGATGTGACTGGTATTAATATTTTCAACCAGGAGAATCATTCATTTGAATTCGTTGAAGGTCCTGTATTTTCAAACATCTTATTAGCAGACGAAGTTAACCGTGCCACACCAAGAACACAGTCAGCGCTTCTTGAGTGTATGGAGGAAAAACAAGTTACCGTCGACGGTGTTACAAGATCTCTTGATACACCTTTCTTAGTAATCGCAACTGAAAACCCTATTGAGACTTCCGGTACATTTGCATTACCTGAAGCTCAGTTAGACCGTTTCATGATGCAGTTGTCTATGGGATTCCCATCACCAACTGAAGAAATGAATATCATGGATAGATTTATCACAAATAATCCTATAGAGGAAATTGAACCTGTTTGTGCTAAAGAATTAATTGAAGCTATGCGTACTACAGCAACTAATGTTTACGTTAGCGATTCTATTCGTAAATACATAGTAAATATTGTAGATGCTACAAGACATAATCCTTCTATTTCATCCGGAGTCAGCCCTAGAGGTACCTTGGCCCTTATGAAAGCTTCTCAGGTTTATGCAGCTATTCAGGGTAGAGATTATGTTATTCCTGAAGATGTTAAAGCTTTGGCAGTTCCTGTTCTTGCCCATAGAATTGTTTCTTACTCTAACATGGCTAAGAACTCTAACAAGAGCACTTTGGTTAAGAACTTACTTGAAACAGTAGCAGTTCCAACGGAGAAATTCCAGAAAGGCTAAACATGATACTTATTATTGCATTTATCTGTGCATTAGTACTCATGGCCATCCAGCGTTTTATATACGCCCGTTTCTGGAGTAAAGGGTTAAGTGTAGAAACTACCTATAAATATACAGAACTTGAGGCAGGAGAAAGCAACGAACTTATTGAGATTATTACCAATAACAAACGTCTCCCACTTCCTATGCTACACGTTAAATTCGATACCCCTAAAAGCTTTATCTTCGAAAACGAAGCTAACTCTTCTGTCTCGGATAATTACTACCGAGATGATGTATTTACCGTAATGGGACATCAAAGAATTAAACGTACCCTTAAGTTTACTTGCGAAAAACGTGGATGCTACTACATGCACGACACCAATATTACTTCCAGCGACTTATTTTTAAGTCTTATTTTAACTGGAAAACGAATTAACAATTCCATAATTCATGTATTTCCAAAGAAGCTGGATCTTAAGTTTTTTGACATTCCTTTCCAGACTATTTCCGGTGACTTTATCAGTCAGCGTACTCTAGTTGAGGACCCTTTTGAATTCAAAGGAATCCGCGAGTACCAGCCATATGACGGCATTAAAAAGATCAACCAGAAAAGTACTGCTAAGAATAACAAGCTCATGGTTAATACATATTTTATGACTTCTTCTCAGGAAGTTATAATTCTTTTAAATGTAAACATGCAGGCATATAAATCAGATTCCCGTTTGGTTGAAGGAATTATCAGCTTGGCAAGTTCCATTGCCGAGAGGTTTGTATCCATCGGTGTTCCTGTTGGTCTTTATACCAACGGAGCTGATACTTACACTGGAGATCAATTAATTATTGAGTCTGGTAGCGGTTCGAAACACATGTTCCGTATCGATACTGCTTTGGCCAGAGTTGATGTTAGCAAAGAGACCTATGATTTCTCCAGCGTTCTTTCTAATACCTTTAAACATATCAGTTCTAATGCTTACTACATCGTTATTTCCAACGACCGTAGAGATAATATTAGAAATGTTTACGAGAACGCTAAAAAATCCGGCTTAGTTTCTTACTTCATAGTCCCAGAGCTTGCCAGCCTTGACGTTCAAGAAAATATTACTGATATGATTAAATGGAATATTGAGTATTGAGAGGTGGCGTATGGAGAAAAAAATAAAATTTTTACGTACTTCCTTATATCTCATTATGTTAACGGAGTTCACAATTATTGTATACGCATACATAAACGAGCTTATTCTACATGTTAATCCACATGCCAGCTGGCTCATTTGTATTCCACTTTGTGTGGTCTTTGTAGTATTTGATTTTATATCAAGAAAGTACTTTGAGACTTTCGTCACCTTTTATGGTGCCCACATTCTTATGCTTGTGGCTGCAGTTTTTCTGCCGCCTGAAATTGAAGACAAAATCATCATGGCAGCTATTGCGTTTATGTATTTCGCTTTAGGTTCTAATTATTGGAAATCTGAAGTTAACGAGCGTAGTAAAATTGTTATTGATATTCCATTAGTAGGTATCGTTATTTTCATAATTGTTTATGTTCACAGTTCTCTAAAATTATCCACAGAACTGGCTGTTATGTCCTACATCATGGGTGTAACATTTGTTGTATTTTTCTATATAAGAGAGTACCTTGATAAATTCTATAATTACGCATTGAATACTGAAAAATTCACTAATGAAATCCAGAACACGTTCCATACTAACTTTACTTTGGTTCTGTTCTTTTCAGCGGTTATCATTTTATCCGTCCTTGGTATCAACTTATTCTTTACCGATAGCCACTTCAACATTGTTGGTACATTTTTCAGATGGATTCTATCCCTTATATTCAGCCTGTTTCCTAAACCTCAGGCTCAAAAAACTGCGATAGAGACAACCACCCAGACAGCCACCCGAGCTACCGGTAATTCCGATGTCACTCAAGAGACAATTGCTTTAGGCTCTGGTAACGGCGGTGCCGGTTACGACTTTAGTTACAAGTTCATGGTTGCAGTTGTTGCAGTTGCAACAGTTCTTATAATCACTATACTTCTTTATAAATTCATCAAAACCTACCTTCACAGAAGTACAAAGACTACTGATGAAGTTATAAAGATAACCGATGAAGAATTAGAAAAGACCGAAGTCAACGAACCTTTGGAGGACGACGATGAATACTTGATTCCATTCTTCTTATCAAACAATGATAAGATCCGGCGAATCTTTAATCATCGAGTCTACACCTTTAAGAAACGTTATACAAAAGCTATAATATCACCTAACTTTACACCTACAGACATTAGTAATGTATTAACATCAAAGGAAGGTTCAACCAAGGATAAGAATGACGCTTTGACAAAGATCTATGAAGAAGCCAGATACTCTAATCACAAACTGGATAATTCAGCAGTTCAGCAGGCAAAACGCAATTCGTAACTAATTAGATATAATAGCAAGAATTCATTTATACTCAAAATAGCCGATGGAGTTTACCCCATCGGCTATTTATTTCATCCTACATCTCAATTATCAAATATTTAGATTTTTCCAAGTATTCGTAGAATTACCATAATGAATGTTGCTATTGATATAAATAGATTTACCTTTGTCATTGTCTTGTAGCCATTTAATTCTATCTTTTGAATATCTGCGGATTCTTCAATCATTGCCTTGATTTCTCTGTTATTCTCGGTATTCTTTGTTTCTACTATTGTCTTTATCATACTTGGCATTGTTGTTACTCTTCCAAGTTTTCCATCTACATCATTAAGAGCTGTTTTTGTACTTTTGATTTCATCCTCAATTATTATGAAATTACCGGTATAATCCTTTGGACTTAGTCTCTTTATTTTATCGTCCAACTCGTTTATAACTACTTCAGAATTCTTCTCATTAATAAGTTTTCTAAGTTTGTCTATCTCCGTTAAAATTGCGCTATCTCCACGCTCACTACATAAACTTTCAACTCTGTGTATTTCGTTTAAGATATCCTTATGACTTTCTGATATTTTTTCTTCTGTTGTTTTTGATAAAATATTTCCACAATCTTTTATGCTACTTTCTAGACTTTCTTTTATTTCAATTATGTCGGATTCAATATCCATCTTCGATTCGTTTATGACTGCTTTTATTTCCTCATTAGCCCCTTCGTTGTTGATCGTGGTAATATTTTTATTTACCTGTTCTATCTTGGCAATGAGTTCATCGGAATTCATTTCATTTATGGAATTATTAATGTTATCAATTGCCTCAAGCACTTCTCTATTGTTTATTTCCTGAAGGGATTTTTCTACATTCTCAATGCTGGCAACCACTTTGCTGTCATCATATACTTCAATGGCACGATTCTCCTCAACTTTATTAATGATGTCCAAGTCATCTTGAATCTTTCTGGTAATGGTTCGTAAGAATCTTGCGTTTTCAAGATTCTGCTGCTGAAGATCCTCAATACGCTTATTAATGTCTGACAGCATCTTCTTCTCTTCGCCAGCAGATAGCTGAGTTCCCTTTTCGTTTCGTTTTACTGCTGAAGAAACTGATGTTAATATACTCATAAATGACTGTTGCAAGGTGTTAATATAATACCCTGCTCTCCTTTCCCAAATTTATATGCTTGCTAAATATATCCTTCTCCTAAAATCTTTATTGTATTCTTTATTGTGGCGCTGGTTGTGAGTAATCTATACAATTCATATTTACTTTGACAATACGCCAAGCCCCATCTATATAATTCAACACAACAACTGCATCTGCGCTTCCACTACCATTGTAGTTAGACACGAGACCGTTAAGAAGGGATGTTCCTGCTGTTGCAATGAAATCATAGGTATAATTAACATTTACCGTAACCCTGTCAGGATAGGTGTAGGACTTAATGGTCGGGGTTAATTTATCAATGTTAATTACACTAAGTGCCGAACCATCTTCTTTTTCGATAGCCGCCAACATAGATGTATAAACGCTTTCCGCTGAAGCCTGCGCCGCTTCTGTATTGGCAAATAGTATTTTCATATCATTGACATCCCTACGTTTGTCCATGGCATATTCATATACCGTCTTTACAATAAATGTAGAATACTCATATATTTTACTTTTTTCATCCGGCATCAGATTAAAATCTTCTGAACTAACTTTGGTTAACTGATGGTCTTCGCTTACATACTCTGTTTTCGTAAATTCATTTGTTTCATTTTGAACAACGGAAATGGTGTGATCACCTTTCAATAAAACGTCTATGATGTAATTATCGTAAAGACCATCCTTAGATGTTGATTTTTTGTATCTGGTAACGTCTCTGTTATCCATAGTAACCGTTGTTCCTGCTGGAACATCTATGGAATAATCATATACATAATCATTTTTTATAGATACCTTCCACACCGGGAAAAATAGCAAATATTTTTTTCTTTGCTTGTGCAAAGTAATCGTATATGAATTCTGCGTTTTTTCTTTTCCTGTATAATAAGTTACCACGTATGTTATGTAGTCTCCGTCCTTGGCCGGCTTACTGAATTTATAATTATTCATTGATCCGTATATTTTTTCACTTCCGCATTTTGTAATAAATGCTTCCTTGTCCACAAGACCGTCTTTTTCAAATTCTACCATCTTAAACATTTCTTCGTAATTATTCGTTGCGTAATACGAAAAATATTCATCTGCAAAACTTCTTGCGGAGGATCCTCTCACACCGAATTGCAGGAAGACTCCGATTCCACCAAATATAACAAGAACCAACAAAATCTTGGCTGTATCTTTTAAAAAGCCCAGGACTTTTTTTACCTTATCCATTTTGTATAGGCCTCCAAATTAAATTTCACTATTCTTAATTTACCACAGATATGAATCTATAACCACCATTTTTAAAGGTTTCATCTGCTTCTTCCTGTCCCTGTTTGTATTGAGCACCGGTAGAGGTATCTAGTAAAACCACATTATAAAAATCATATCCTGTAATTAGCACATATACTCCATCAGCACGTCTTGCCATTACCGGCTGACCTTTGTGCACATAATATAGCATCTGTGTTAGTACACAACCTGTGGTGTCATATGCTTTTATGTTTTTTGAACTAAGTCTCTCGGAGAGAATAACGTCAGCAGTGGATGTATTAATATCCTCCACGGTAACATTTCCTTCTAATCCATTATAAGTAAGGATTGCATTGATGCAAGCCGCTCTTCTGGAGGCGTCATCTGTTCCTACTCCTATGGATGTTATTCCCAAATCCTTTGTTTCATCTTTACTAACTCTAGCCCAAAGCATATCTCCATTTTTACTGATAGCCACACCTGCCACGGAATCCGCATGGATGATGGCTGTAGAAGGACTGTCTGTGATATAATCCACATTTCCCCTTCCATATACATAATACTGATTGTTCTGACTTCCCAGGTTTCTCATACTAAGAGAGTTACTGTTGTTAAACTGAATCTCCTTAGGAGATGCAGTGGTTAGCTTGGCATCAGTAGTTACTTTATTGCCAAAATTTATAACATACTCTTTTTCCTTAAGTTCCGTAGTTATGATATCATCCATTACTGATCCTGTTTTGACACTGGTATCAACAGTTCCGTATATCTGATAATCAGAGGAAGGGCTGAATCCTGTTTCAGATTTTATTAGTCTGTGTAGATTTATCATGTTTTCATTAACATCTGCACCGTACACATAAAATCCTTCACTTTGATATGTATCTTCTATTTCCCCTTCTTCATTTACAATTCTTACCTCATACATAGGAATTCTTGTTCCCCCGGTAATTGCCACATCATCATTTCTGGCAATTCCGTATACCAAATCTTCTCCCATGAATCCTAAGACTCCAAGCGTCGTTGTTGTGTCTGCTTTGATTTCACTTTCCTTTTCCGTTTCAAAGTTCATTATTTTAACAGAGTTTGAATCGGTATCATGCCAGGCAATTCTATCGCCTTCTTCATTAACACAATAACTTCCTTCCTGAAGATTGCTTATAATTTCAACATACTCACTTCCTGTAAGGTCAATAGAGTATACACAATCGTTAAACATTATATACATAACGCCATTGGTATTAACATAAGAAAGTTTTCCCAGCGTTTCTTTGATAAGTTCATATCTCTTGGTAAATGGAATAAAGATTTTTTCCTTTACAACATTTTTGTTCATATCAAAATCGTAAAGACTCATTCCCACCATGCCTTCGTGTTCTCCTCGATTCATGTAACCATACACTAAGAATTCTACATCCCCTTCATCAGTTACATCTACAACGTGAATCTCATTGGATTTATTGGTGTCTCTAATATCTGCATCTTCAACGCTTTCAAATGCAAACAGTGAAATAACCTGATTCTTATTAATGTCCATAAGCCATAACCCGCTTTCTTTTACGAAAGCTATGAAGTTGGTATCCGGACTTGATTTGTATTCAATATCGTCATTGGACGAAATACCCAGATTAATTCTGGATGCTGATATATTCTGATTGTTATCATCAAATATCTGATCCATGGTTCTGTAGTAATCTAACAGATACATGTTTGTTCCATCTGTTTTTACTCTAAAGAACTCATTTATTGTATAGTACTGATATGTGTCATAGTCATTCTTTGCCTTAACTTTGTAATTAAGTTCAAAACAACCTATGCTTTCTAACAGCTCATCAATTTTTACCACCGGTTCTGTAACTTTCTCAATTTTCATAGAACCGTATGTTATCTGACTATAATTGGAATTAATGGTTACAACTCCATAATCATCGTTGCTCTCTGTTGGACTTGGTTCAATGTAATTGGCAATATCAAATGTTGACTGCGAATTATACGTTGCATCGCTAAAGTTTTTGGCAAATTCTATCTCCGATATATAACTTCCTGCATCTACAACTTCAATTCTTGTGTAATAATATATTTCATCGTGTCTATCTGTCTGCAGCTTAAAAACAAGATTATATTCCTTTTGCGGTTGCAAATCTGCTGTTACATTTATGGTAATGAGGCTATATTCATCCTGATATTTTATAGCTGCTACATCTATTGACCTTGATTCTTCAATTACATCTCCACTAAGAGTTTCTATTGTATACTCTGCACCAAGTATGGTGTTTTCATGGTTGCATATCCTTACATTTATAACCTTGTCCGTTGCTATCGGTGTTATGGAATCACGCATATACTGTGTCTCCATTAAAGAAGTATATCCATATAACTCGTTAATCCCGGTATATGTTGTTTCATTTCCTGCTATATCAAAGGATACTGTGGGAAGGGTCGGACTTCCCATAATAATTGACTCTCTCTGTTCTTTATCTCTATTTAAATAAACTAATAAAATTAGTGTAACTACAAATATTATCGTCAGCACAAGCACTTTGCTTAATACTTTTTTCATCTTATATCTCCCAATCCATGCTATACTTCACCATAAATCTCGGATACTGCTCGAAGAATTTCTCCAACTGACCAGGCCTGATTGTAACAGCCTCTGGAAATGTTTGGTCCATCTCCATCAAATATTTCTGCTATACCTCCTATACAACCATCTCTAAGATGATCCTTTAAAGGCTCTGCAAGTTTCTTTGCATATTCTATATTCTCCTTGCTTGTTCCAAATGCTTTGACATATGCTGTGATTAAAGCTCCCAATGGGTATGCCCAACAGGTGCCCTGATGATATGCCGCATCTCTGTCGTGAAGTTTTCCAATGTAAAACGGTTTGTACTCTGGATCGTCAAAATCCAAAGTTCTAAGTCCATAAGTGTCATATAATTTTTCAAGAACCTTGGAAACTACTAATTTTGCCTTTTCTCCCTGCACTACCGGGAACGGAAGAGATACTGCATACACCTGATTAGGGCGTACTTTTGAATCTACTTCCTTGTCCACGACATCATATAGACATTGTTCTTTATCATTCCAAAATTCCTTATTAAAGGATTCCTTTGCTTTCTCTGCCATCTCTGCATATTTATCAGAATCCTTTTTATATTTTTTAGATAGCTGTTCCATGATTTTCAAAGCATTGTACCAAAGAGCATTTATCTCTACCGGCTTTCCATGCCTTGGTGTAACCACCCAGTTACCTACTCGAACGTCCATCCACGTTACCTGATCAATTCCAGAGCCTGCATGAATAAGTCCGTCCTCTTCCATATATATAGAATTCTCCGTGCCATGTTCATAATAATAAATAATATGCTCCATGACCGGGAATATATTTTTCTCTATTTCATCGTAATCTTTTTTTCTTCCAGATGCTTTAAGCAATGAATATACTGCATTTATATACCACAAAGAAGCGTCCGCCGTGTTATACATAGGCGCACTTCCTCCATCCGGAAAAACATTTGGCACCAGACCATCTTTTTCGTACTTTGCAAATGAATTGAGAATGGACATGGCGTCGTCATATCTCTTAGTACATAAGCAAAGTCCATTAAAGGCAATCATTGTATCCCTTCCCCAATCGGAGAACCATGGATATCCTGCAAGAATTGTCTTTAAACCACTAGATTTTCTCCTGACAATGAAATTATCAGAAGTCTGAACCAATGCCTGTAAAAATTCATTTTCATATCCGGACTTAGCCTTGATTTTCTTAAGTCTGTCTCGTTGTGCTTTTATTGTCTTAAAAGCATCTTTTTCAAAATCTTTCTCTATAGTACAAATGACAGAAATCTTCTTTCTCTCAAACGGTTTCAATGGTACATGTATCTCGTAAGCTGTCAAACTTTCAATATATTTGCAGCCTCCTGTTTCAATCTCTGTCTGCAACATAACTCTGCCGGAATATTTTCTTTTAGAGTTCTTAATCTCTCCCTGATCGCAATACATGCAAATGTCGATATCTTCATTTGCTTTTGGTGTCAAATGTATTCTATCACTCTGTAAGTTCACTGCAAACTCCAGGTCTTTTCTTTTTGTTGTATTGCTATGCTCTCTATATGTAAAAAATGGTGTAATAACCAATTCTTTTGCAGCCGGCCCACACATTATATCATATCCAATGGCTACTGTGTTCTTTTCTCTTTCCATAGCCAGTGTTTTCTTAACAAATGTTCCTGCTGCTTCATATGTAAAATTAGGAAGTTCGTCCATGGTAAAATTCTGGAGGTATTCGTGACCATTATCACTTTCCTTTTCCCTGTAATTGCAGGCAAAGGAGTACTTGTGGTTATCAGTGATTAATGTCTCATCCGTCTTACTTAGCACACAGTATCTCTCAACCGGCGGATGCAAGCTGGCTATAAGATATCCATGATGCATTCTTCCAAGACTATTTATAATACTGCTTCCGCAATATCCACCTATGCCGTTGGATATAACCCATTCTCTTTCAAGTCCCTCTTTTATATTTTTCCAATAACCTTTTCCAAAACTAAATGCCATAGACCTCTCCTATCCTAATACTGTACACAAAGACGGATTTTCATCCGCCTTTGTAGGTTTATATTTTATTTAAATTCCTCGTACGCCTCTTTTATAAGTGTGCAATAATCATCAAAAGAAATGTTCTCACTATCGCTGGCAATGTTATCCGTTCCCTCCAATGAGAACTCCAACATATCCATTTCTACATTTGCCAATTCAATAGATGGTTCCACATCATTTTCATAATTAGCTTTTGCTTTATTGTAGTAGTTTTCCTCAAAGTACTCTGAGGTTAACCACTTGCTGTTTACAACTTCTTCCAAGTCTGCCTTGTATTCATCTAGAATAAACTTTTCTTCCAATATTGCTTCAATTACAATTGGATTGCTTTGCTCTCTTGATAATCCCTCTGCATAATCCGAATATGGTGACACATATGTCATACCTGTTCCTTCCGGATTCCACTTGCGTGTTACTCCAAGAACTCTATCGTAATCATAAGGTAAAAGCACTGCCTGGGATGTGTCTGCATAGAAATATAAAAAGTGGTTATTATAATTATTTCTATAATCATCCGGTCCGCCAAGGAAGTAGTTAACTGCCATAAACATTGCCAACTGCTCAGTATCCAGTACGCTTTCAAATTCTTCTTTTGTTATATCTTCCTTTGCAATTGTCGAAAGCAAATTCTCAATATCTGAAAAGTCCGATGTCTTTTTATTAGTCTTTAATGCATAGTTATATGTTTGAGATGCATCATTATCATCTATTCCATATGTAACTATATCCTCTTCGTAAGTAGCTCCATTGTATGTCCATTTTGCCTTAAACAAATCTCCGTCTTGTCTTTCTGTATCATAATTCTTATCAATAAATTCTCCATCCATAGGCTCGTATATCTTTACAACACCTAAGTGATCCCCATTCATGTTAAGATTAGATAAATTCATTTTCTGAGCAGGTATTCCAAAATCTCTCATCATGTCGTGGGAATATAATTCTCTTACGTACGTCTGGTCAGAAAGGGCGTTCCACTTAATATCAAGAGTTTTAAGCGTTGCAAATCTCCTTGCCTTTCTCTCATCCCTTGCTGCCTGGTCATCCCATTTTTCCACATCATCGCCATAATACTCAGCATCATCAAAGGTCTCATTAAATGACAACTTATAGTGAGTAAGATTCATAACGCCATCGTCATCATATATCGGTTTTCTTGACATATTTCCCTTAAGTCTGATTCCTACATCTTCAATTTCATAAGAATCTTCACCAATAGTTATGGTAACCTTATCTGCCCTTCTGTAGATAGGTGATTTTGATCTCATGGAATCATATTCTTCATAATCTTCCTGAAGCTTATTAAGTTCCTCATCGGATATCTCCACATCCAATGTTATCTTGTTGTCCAAGTTAAATAATGCGTCATATATAGCCATGGCCTCATCCCTATCCCCATCACTATATGACTGTTTTGAAACATCCCCTTTAGAATTCGTGTTTTTCTTATCTTCCCCCGTGTTTGTACAAGATGTTAACATACATACACTTAAACTAATCCCTAATACAACTGACAATAATCTCTTCACGCTATACCTCCATACATTTTAATCTCTCCAAGCCGCTACACCATATCGAAACTACCTATAATCCCTAAGAAAACACTTGTCCTAACTACTTTTATGTGATAAGTTTTATTTTATCATTGTAAATCCTATAAAGCAACGGAAAGGACGTCATTCCATGGACATCAAAGAAAAAAAATATTCATTTAACGAGGCTCTGTCATTTCTGACAGAATCAGCTATCATAAATAACGGAATTTTAACTGAAAATGAAATCCATGAAGCCTTTAAGGATCTGGATTTATCAGATAATGATTATAAATTGATTGACGCATATTTTGCAGAACAAAATATCAAGATAAAGGGGACTAAGACTGTTGCAACTACCCCAGACACTTCTACAGACGCTCCGGTATCTAATATTACCGCAGACACTACAAAGCTTGATGATTCAGAAAAGAAGATTCTTGATATGTATATGTCTGAACTTAAGAACAACCACAGCTATTCAGACCAGGAAAAGCTCTCTTTAATAGAGACTCTGGTTAACTCCAAGGCAAAAGACTCTTCCATCACCAACAAACTTGTGGAAGCTTACCTTAACTTAGCTATAGAACTTTCGAAAGAATACGCCGGCAAAGGTATCTCCATCGCCGACCTCATAGCAGAGGGAAACCTTGCTCTTATTGAAAGCATCAACTCATACAAACAGGCTGTAGATTTAACCACATTTAGAAACCAACTTACTAGGGACATCACAAACGCCATGACCAAACTAATCTTAGAACAGGACGGTTCCTCAAAAATCGGCAATCACGTAGCAGACAGAGCCAACCTCCTAGACCGTGCAAGCAGGGAATTATCAGAAAAGCTTGGCAAGACACCAACCCTTCAGGAATTGGCAGAATACGTCTCACTGCCAGAGGATGAGGTTCAAAGAATAATGCAGATATCACTAGATGCCATGAATGCATCATTAAATCCAGACCAGTAAATATCATTGGTCTGGATTATTTATAATGAGCCCTTAATTATTTCTACATTAAAGCTATATTCATTTATTGTTTTCGATTTTCTAAGATTTTTCATTAATTTATCAGGGACCTGCAATTCTCTTTGCCAATAGCTCCACAACTCCATCATCTTAAATAAAACATTTCTGTCCCCTGATAACATTTCCTTGTATCCATTTAGAATTTCATCGTGAAATGCAAAGAATCTATCCTTGTCAGAAAGCATTTCATTTTCCCTTGCATTCTCTTCATTTTTTGCTTCTTTTATTTTCCCTAAGAGATTCCCATCAATAATCATCCCTCTTCCTAGCATTACAGAATTCACCTGAGGAAAACTACTTTCTATTTTTTGAAAGTCCTCTACACTCATTATGTCTCCGTTAAAACCCAGATTCCAAAAAGCGTGTTTTCCCAACTTGGAGGCATTGTTATCATAAACATCCATACCAGCTATCTCATAGGCTTTTTCAAATTCTTCCATATGGACACCGGGGCTGTACATATCCTTTTTATATCTGGCATGGATTATAAGTTCTTTTATAGGAAAATCTTTGTAAATGTCTAAAAGCACATCCCATTCTTCTTTGGATTCCATGCCCAGCCTGGTCTTTATGCTGATATCTTTAAGCCCGGCCGAAAAAATATCCTCCAGGAAATGTCTAAGTTCTTCCGGCTTTGATAAAAAACCGGCTCCTCGGCCTTTAGCCACAACAGTTCCTGAAGGACATCCCAGATTGAGATTTACTTCATCATATCCCATATCATTTAACCTTTTGGTCACTGAAATAAATGTATCTGAGTTATTAGTTAAAACCTGGGGAACAACATTCATCCCCAGGTTATGCTCAGCTTTCAAATCATTTTTTTCTTTATTGTTTAATTTGGAACCACAGATGAACCCATAGAAATATTTATCAAAACCACCATAATACTTCTTAAAAGCATTTCTATAAATATAGGTGGTGATTCCCTCCATAGGTGCCATGTATAATTTAATACTCATTTCGTAATCAGTTTATTCCTTTAATTTTTTTTGCTGTGTTCATTGCATTTTCGTTGACCTGCATAGTTGAATAATCCGCTGGGAAATATTCATTTATCCTTTCAATATTCAGTTTCTCTCCAATTACAATAACCACATTTTGTCCCTGCTTAAACCGGTTGATGTTGACGCCCTGAGCTGTGGCATTTAGCTCACACCATTCGTCACCATCCTTAACAAATCCCTTAACTCTTATAACATTTCCCACGGAATTGTCCTTAAAGATTTCATAAGCTTTCTTTTCAAGCTCCTGTATATTCATATCCAATTTCATAAAGAAAATAGATTCAAAACCAGTTTCATCCATGGAAAAATGTTTCTCATAGGATACATTTTTATATCCTGCTTTGGAAATGTATTCAAAGTCTTCATCTGTAAACTCGTCCCAGTTCTTATTTAAAATGACACCTGCGTCCCCTTCGCCATCAATGGCAAATTGTCTATTACACTTAACCATTTTTAAAGATTTATTAATATGACTTATAGTTTCTTTTTGAACACTTTCAGCCACATCCTGGGCTCTACTTAAAAGAACAATACCTGAATCAGCAATCTGACTTGCCAGCATATAATCCCCTTCATTGGTAAGACTGTTTTCCAAATCTGCCTTTACAATGGTTATTATATTGTTTATCTCGTACATGTTGCAAAGTGGATCATCGTGAAGGGTGTCAAAAAATTCATCCATGTCAAATATTCCCGAAGGTTCGATAATAACTCTGGTATAACCCAGCATTGCCATGGTTATCATTTTTGTTCTAAATCTTCTTCTATGACAATCGTAATCGCACCCGCCGGCTACCATTTCGATATCACATTTGCTTTCCATATCCGACAGCAACATGGTATCTACATTTATTGCACCGTAGTCATTTTCCAAAATGCAGATATTTTCCCCTTTACTTGCAAGGTACTCAACATATTTTCTAATAAAAGTTGTTTTACCAGATCCTAAAAATCCTGTAATAAGATCAACCTTTGTCATAGCCACCCTCCTAATATGAAATAATCCCCCTGCAAACATTTATTTTCATATCTATTAGAATTCGATTTCCTGTAAATATCTCTTAACAGCATCCTGCCATGTTGGAAGTGGTGTGAAGCCATTTTTCTCAAGTTTACTCTTATCAAGTCTTGAGTTAAATGGTCTTGCTGCCTTAGAGATACCATATTCTGCAGTAGTTACCGGCTTAACCTCTACCTTATCTTCTGTATATTCATCATGTCCTGCAAGAACAGCCTGTCTAAAAATTTCTTTTGTAAAGTCATACCAGCTAATGAAACCTGTCTTGCATCCGGCATTCTCATCTGTAACTTCTGAGTTAGTTGCATGATAATATCCGTATTTATCAGTGACAATCATATCTACTAAAAGTCTTGCAAGGTCAAATGTGTATGTTGGAGTTCCAATCTGATCTGCAACTACTGTAAGCTTATCATGAGTCTTAGCAACATTTAACATAGTCTTTATGAAATTCTTGCCGTTCTTACCAAATACCCAGGCAATTCTTACGATGAAATATTTGTCAAGAGTCTCTGAAACTGCAAGCTCTCCGCCAAGTTTTGATTTTCCATAAACGTTAAGAGGTGCATAGTCCTTACAATCAGGATCCCATGGCTCTTCTCCTTCGCCTTTGAAGACATAGTCTGTAGAAATGTACATCATTTTTATATCTAATTCTTTACATACATCTGCAATGTTCTTTGTACCGTCTACATTTACTTTATTACATACAACAGCGTTGTCCTCTGCTGCATCAACTGCTGTGTATGCTGCACAATGTACAACTGCATCTACATTTGACTCGGTAATAACTTTCTTTACTGATGCGGCATCTGTAATATCCATTTCCTCAATGTCTACACCAACAGTCTCAATACCTCTTTTATTTGCTTCATTTACAACGTCATATCCTAACTGACCTTTTACTCCTGTTACTAAAATTCTCATAGTAAACCTCCAATTAATATTAATCTATTTTATGCTTTGCTTCGCATGCCTGTTTAGTCTATAAACTACTACAGTATAGAACAGTTTCACAAAGAAATCAATTATTGAAACTTGCCTATTAATAATTAATGATATACAATTATTCTAACACTTTAACGTATTATATATAAGGAAATATTTATGGCAAAAGAACAAGATAAAATTAACAGAATCAATACAACTGAAGGTAAAAGTCAGTTCTATAAAAATAATAAATATTACACCATTTCTATTTATACAATAATCACCATTACTTTCCTTGCTGTGATTGTTAAACTCATCTGGAAATGGACATCCACTATAGCTGCCATTGAAAGCATCTTTAACATGCTTGCTCCTTTTTTAATAGGAATGCTTATTGCCTATGTTTTAAATCCATTGGTGAAGCTTTTTGATGGAAAGATTTTTGAAAAGTTATTCAAAATGAAAAATAGGAACATGAGAAAAGGATTGTCTATTCTTATCTCTTACGTGCTTGTTATAGGGCTTTTAACTGTCTGTATATCAGTAGTTATCCCTGAACTCTATAATAGTATTTACAATGTCTACAATGGAATTAATGATTATTACAACAATTTTCTTACATTCTTAGACAAGCTGGCTGTTAAATATCCGGATTTAGACATTGCTTATATTACTAAGTTAGCAGAGTCCAATTCAACTAAGGTAGTGGAATTCTTACAGAATTCTATTGGAACAATTCTTCCAATTTTATACAATACTTCAATCTCGGTAATTTCATGGATTTTCAATCTTGTTATTGCCCTAATGGTTTCTTGTTATATGCTTATAGATAAGGAAAAACTCATAAGAAATTTCAAAAGACTTATCTATGTAATTATGAAAAAAAATACCGCTGAGAGATTTATTTCAACTCTTAAGGACGCCAATCAAATCTTTAGTAATTTCGTTATTGGCAAGGCTTTGGATTCCCTTATCATCGGTATAATTTGTTTCATATTCATGAAAATTGTTGGCCTTGAATATGCTATGCTTATCAGTGTTATAGTTGGAATCACCAATATGATTCCTTACTTTGGTCCATTTATTGGTGCCATTCCAGGATCCATTTTACTACTGACTGTAAATTGGAAAATGGCTTTTGTTTTCATAATATGGATTGTTGTTCTTCAACAATTTGATGGTCTATATCTTGGCCCTAAGATTCTTGGGGACAGATTGGGTCTTCGACCTCTTTGGATTATCTTTGCAATTACCGTTGGTGGATATTTCTTTGGTCCAATTGGAATGTTCTTGGGCGTTCCAACAGTTGCGGTTATTGCCTATCTCTTAGACAGATGGATAACCAGAGTTTTGATAAAGAAAAATATAGATATCTAGTTGAGAATTATAATAACTAACTTTCTAATTAACAGGTTTCATAATCTCTCTTAAAGCCTTGTAGACTTCGTGATAACCCTTTGGAAAAATTTGGGAGCCTGTGGCATATATTATTTTATCTTCATTTACCACAGCTTCCAAAGTAAACATAGTTCCATCCGCTACATCCTTAGGATGGTTTCCTTTGAATCCATCCCAAGAGAGAACCTTGTATTTATTCAATATTTTAAGAATGTCCTTATAACTGGTCTCACCCTGCTCTATAAGTACTCTTTTTGCAACCTTGTCTATATAACGGATTTCATAATTAGACACCACTGCCTTTTCATCTTTAATCTGAATTTCACATTCCAGAATCTGGCGCATGGTTCCTGTTGATAATATAAACCTCTCAATTGTTTTTATGGTTTTATCTTTGAATAAATTTGTTTTCATAATCCTCCTATATCTATCATTGCTTTCTCTTTGCCACCAACTTACATATAGGATTTCCCTTTTGGGTGAATTTTTCCTCATATTCCGTCATAACATTTCCCTGATAAATTGCTGCTTTTGGATTTCCATGAAGATCAAAAGTATGATCTATGACTTCAAATTTGGTTTCCTTTATTTCTTCCAAGGAAAAGTCAAACAAATCCCTATTGTCTGTCTTGAACTCCACAACTCCGTCCTGTACTAAAAATGCATCGTATCTATCAAAAAACTGTCTTGATGTAAGACGTCTTTTAGCATGTCTATCCTTAGGCCATGGATCTGAGAAATTAAGATATATCTTATCAACCTCATCCTTGGCAAAGGCATCTAAAATATCCACTGCATCCATTCTGATAAATAACAGGTTATCTATTTCTAATTCTTTCCTTTTTTCAATGGCCCTGATAAGGACACTGGAATATTTTTCTATTCCTATATAATTGATGTTTGGATTTAAAGTGGCTAAGGTAGTAATAAACTTTCCCTTACCCATACCAATTTCTATATGAATTGGGTTGTCATTTCCAAACACCTCGTGCCATTTACCTTTATAATTTTCAAAATCATTTCTGGTGAATTCACTGTCAGCAATGGCCTCTCTTGAACCCTTAACATTTCTAAGTCTCATAAAACCTCCATCTTTAAAAAAGCTTATCTGCTTTAAATTAAATTTTACAGCACAATTGGATAATTCGTCAATTTTATGATGAATCATCCAATATATTCTCTAATTATAAATCCTAAAAAAATTAATGATTTTTCTTTTTATTTGTGATATTATATGCCTTAGCGATAATAATCAAACGAAAACCCCTTCCATCAACTAACACCAAAGACGGTGCGAACCGGCTTTTTGATTAGATATGGCCGGGGTTATATTTTTGATGAAGCAGTTTTACTGCACAGAATCAGATAGCTGATTTGGAATAGGAGGCAAATATGGATTTGCAAATTAATCAGATTATTACAGAATTGACCAAAATCGATAGTGCTACAAATTCCATCATCGCTTCTGTGGATGACGAAAAGAAATCGTATTCAGATAGAAAAGCAAAGGAACTTGCTGAATATGATAAATCTTTAGATATTCGTATGGAAAATGAACTTAAGGATTTTAAGAAAACTTTCAATAAGGAATCTGCAGAAAGATTGGAACATATGAGAATGACCACAGAGTCTGAGATAAATTCTCTTTCTCAAGCATTTGAAAAAAATCATACTAAATTAGCTCAAGACATTTTTAAGCAGCTGATAGTAAATGAAGAATCGAGGTAATATGATAAATGTTTTAACGTATAGTGGTCTCAGCACAAAAGTGCGAGGCATGGAAAAACATTTATTACATCAAGAACAGTATTCTACCATTAAGAATTGTTCAAATGTCACCGAAGTAGTTAATTATTTGACAGGTCTTCCAACATATAATGACATTTTCAAGGATGTTGATATATCTGCTCTTCATAGAGGAGAGTTCGAGAAATATCTATCCTTGTCAACATACAAGGACTTTGCCAAATTATATAACTTTGCTTCAGCAAATCAAAGAAATTTCTTTAAGATTTTCTTTATGAGATTTGAGACCACTATTTTAAAAGAGGTTATCCGAGAAATTTATGATAAGGAAGTTGTTTATACCAATCTGTATATTTACAAACCATACTTTGAAAAATTCTCAGATATAGACTTAACCAAATTACAGGATGTTACCACAGTAGACAACTACATTGACGTTCTTAGAAATACAAAATATTTCATTCTTTTAAATCACGTGGCGAACCTTGAGAATCACACATTATTTGATTTTGAACTGTCTTTGGATTTGCTTTATTTTAAATCCATGTGGCATGACAAAAATAAATATCTTAAGGGTGATGACTTAGCCATAATGGAAGAAAGTTACGGTTGCATGGCAGACCTCCTTAATATACTTTGGATTTCAAGATGCAAACGTTCGTACAATGTTTCTAGTGAACAGATTCGTGGAATGTTGGTACCTGTTACATATAAACTTAAAAAGAATCAACTAACATCTATGATAGAAGCAGATTCTCTAGACTCTATCTGGGATGTTTTTATGGGAACATATTATGGAAAACACTCGGCCATTACTGAGGATTTAAAGCATGCATATGAGTACATTTATACATATTTCATGGATAAAATTCATAATGCAAATTTTAAAAACCATCCTTATTCTCTGGCCTGTGTTGACACTTATCTTTATAAGAAAGATGAGGAAGTGAAAAAAATAATTATGCTTACGGAATGCGTGAGGTATTCCTTAAGCCAAAGTGATATTGATAAAATAGTAAAATGTAATTAGTAATGGAGGTGAAGTTTTTGATTGAGAAATTAAAATATGTCACTGTCTCAGGACCTAATAATGATATAGACCGAGTTATTGACTGTTATCTTTCAAAATATGAAATCCACCTGGAAAATTCCATGCAGGAGCTTTCCACATCTTTATCGGATTTATCAGCCTTTCAGGAAGTCAATCCATATAAGGATGTACTTGCAAAGGGTAAAAAATATCTAGAATATATTGATACAAAAAAAATAAAAGCTAATCCTGATATGGATCTTGACGATGCTCTTTCCTTTATGGAAGAAGAGATTTTCCAGATAGATGATCTTAACACCAGAATAAACAATCTAAAAAAATCTCTTGAAGAGACAAGGGAAAAGTATAATGCTATACATCCTTTTGTGAACATTGATTACGATACAGATGCCATTTTGGCTCTTGATCATATTAAGTTTCGCTTTGGACGTATTCCGCTTATACACTATCCAAAACTTCAAGATTATGTAGAAAATAATGAAAGTTCTATTTTCATAAAATGTGATACCGACGAGGATTTTGTGTGGGGCGTATATTTTGTTCCAGAATCTGAGGCTAGGAAAATTGATGTTACTTATGCTTCTTTAAGATTTGAAAGAACATTTATTCCTGGTTACTTAGGCGGTACTCCTGATGAGGCTTGTGAAAAGCTTGAAGAAAAAATTAAAAACTTAGAAAAGCATATAGCCAATCAGGAACATGAAATTGAAAAGAACATAATCGAACATAAAACAGAGATTTATTCATCTTACCTTAGAATAAAAAGAGCCAGTGATAACTTTGATGTTAGAAAGATGGCTACACATACAGTCTATAACACAGAAAACTACTATATTATATGTGGTTGGATTGATTCTAAGGATGCAGACAAATTAAAAGAGGAAACCAGCAATGACAAAAATGTAATCCTTATCCTTGAGGATTCTAATGGAATGGAAGATCAAACCCCTCCAACCAAACTTAAAAATCCAAAACTTTTCAAGCCTTTTGAAATGTTTACGAAAATGTATGGCTTACCGGCCTATGGAGAAATGGATCCAACTATTTTCATTGGAATAAGTTATTCATTTATATTTGGTGCCATGTTTGGAGATGTTGGACAAGGTCTTGTTCTTGTTCTTTTAGGCTTCCTTTTATATTTTACCAAGAAAATGAATCTGGGATATATAATCGGTTGTTGCGGTATATTTTCTACAATCTTTGGTTTTATGTATGGAAGCTTTTTTGGATTTGAAGACATTATTAAACCCCTGTGGTTAAGCCCTACTCAAGCCAAAACCAAGATTCCAATTATTGGAGAACTTAACACAGTATTTGGCGTAGCAGTTATATTTGGTATGTTCTTAATTCTTTTAGCAATGATTTTCCATATTATAAATGCTGTAAGAAATAAGGATATCCTTAATACATTTTTTGATACAAATGCTTTATCCGGATTGATATTTTATGGTTCGTTAACTGCAATTGTTATACTTGCATGTACCCATAATCCAATCCCTGCAGGTTTTATCTTAGCAATAATGTTTGGTGTTCCCCTTTTATTAATTGCATTTAAGGAACCAATTACCAGACTTATTACTAAAGAAAAACCTCATGAAAAAACCAGTGTTGGAATGTTTATTACACAAACATTTTTTGAATTATTTGAAGTTGTCTTAAGTTATTTTTCCAACACATTATCCTTCATAAGAATTGGTGCCTTTGCACTAAGCCACGCTTCTATGATGGCCGTTGTTCTTATGTTAAGTAATGCTGAAAACAGCTTGGCTCACGCCAACTGGTTCATAATTATTCTTGGAAATATTTTTGTAATGGGACTTGAAGGTCTAGTGGTAGGAATTCAGGTATTACGTCTTGAGTACTACGAAATGTTCAGTCGTTTCTACAAAGGTTCAGGAAGAGAGTTCATAGCCTTTAATAAAGGCGACAAATAAACTGCTGGGAATCCCAGTTATCTAGGAGGTAATTATTATGTCATTAACAATTTCAATTTTATTAGGAGTAGCCCTTACTCTTACAATCATCGTTCCACTTGCTGTATATGCAGCTGGAGAAAAAAATAAGGGCCGTTACAAAAAGGCATTAGCAGTTAATCTTTCATCCTTTGTGGTTGCCATGATTATTTCTCAGGGTTACGCATTTACTGCAACTGCTCAGGCTGCAAGCTCTTCTGCATCTAACGGTCTTGGTTACATTGGTGCAGCTCTTGCCGTAGGTTTTTCATGTATCGGTGGTGGTATTGCCGTTGCCAGTGCAGCCAGTGCAGCTTTAGGAGCTATTTCCGAAGACGATTCAATCCTTGGTAAATCCCTTATCTTTGTTGGACTTGCTGAAGGTATCGCTCTTTATGGACTTATTATTGCATTTATGATTTTAAGTAAAATCTAAAAACCACGTGGTTTTCTAAATATTAACCACGCATAAAGGAGATATGAGGTGTCCTATGAAAATGTTTTTAATTAGCGATAACGTTGACACTCAGACAGGTTTAAGATTAGCCGGAATCGAAGGTGTTGTTTGCCACAGCAAGGACGAACTTAAACAAGCCTTTGATGACGTACTTGATGACAAGGAAATTGGTATTATTCTCATTACTGAAAAATTAGAAAATCAATTTCCTGATATAATCGATGACATAAAACTTAAGCGTACACAACCACTTCTTGTTACAATTCCTGACCGACACGGTACTGGAAGACGAAGCGATTTTATAACGGCTTACGTAAATGAAGCCATTGGTTTAAAACTATAAGGCAGGTATGACTTATGAATATTAATGATAAATTGCAACACTTTCGTGAGGTTTCCATGGATAATGCCTCAATGAAAAAGGAAGCTTTACTAAAAGATTTCAAACAGGGTGTTGATTTTCAATGTGAAACTCACAAAAAAGAAGCCGACTGTAAATTTGAATTAAATAAAAAATCAAATATAGAACGTATAAAACGTGAAGCAAGAAGAGATTTTTCCTTAGAGCAACAGGCTATTCGTAGAGAACTTACTTATAAGATTAATGATCTTACATCTCAGTTATTTAAGGAAGTTGACGAATTATTGGCTGAGTATTTTAAAAGTGAAGAATATGAAAAATCTCTTGAACAGGATATATTAAATGCTATTTCTTTAGCAGATGGTGAAGATCTTATTATCTACATTGATCCTGCTGATAAGGATAAAAAAGAGTCTTTAGAAAAAAATACAAATTTTAAAATTTCTATTAGTGACTATTCTTTTGGACGAGGAACGAGAGCTGTAATTTCATCAAAAAATATTTTGGTGGATAATTCATTTGACTACAAGAAAAATGCAATTAAAGAAAATTATGTTTTGAATCCTTATATTTGATTTTAGGATTCTCTATATTTTATGGAGGCATTTATGGCTGAAGAAATTAAAGGAACACTTTATGGAATAAATGGTCCTATCGTTTATATAAAAGGTCGAACATCTTTTAAGATGGGTGAAATGGTATACGTTGGTGATGAGAAATTAGTTGGTGAAGTTATCGCCCTTACTTCCGAAAAAACAACTATCCAGGTCTATGAGGAAACTTCAGGACTTAAGCCTGGCGCAGTTGTTTATTCCACAGGAAGCGCCATGTTCGTTACCTTAGCCCCTGGTATTTTAAATAACATTTTTGATGGTATTGAAAGACCATTAAAAAGCATCGCCGATAAGTCCGGAATATATATTTCACGAGGTATCTCCGTAGATTCCCTTGATACCCAGAAAAAATGGCCTACTCATATGACTATTAAAGTTGGCGATATATTATCAGCTGGAGATATAATTGCAGAAGTTCCAGAAACCGATTCCATTGTTCATAAATGTATGGTTAGTTATGGTTTACATGGAATCGTTAAATCTGTTGCACCAGACGGTGACTATACAATTAATGATACTTTAGCTGTCATTGAAGATTTAGATGGTAATCTTACAAATCTTACAATGACTCAAAAATGGCCTATCAGAGAGCCACGACCAGTTACTCTTAGAACTGCTGCTTCAAAACCCCTCATAACAGGACAGCGAATTATGGATTCAATGTTTCCTATCGCTAAAGGTGGCACTGCTGCTATTCCTGGAGGTTTTGGTACCGGTAAGACTATGAATCAGCACCAGATTGCTAAATGGGCTGACGCAGATATTATTATTTATATAGGTTGCGGTGAACGTGGAAATGAAATGACACAGGTTCTTGAAGATTTTTCAAAACTTGTGGATCCAAAGTCCGGTAACTCTCTTATGGATAGAACAACTCTTATTGCAAATACATCTAACATGCCTGTAGCAGCCAGAGAAGCCAGTATCTACACCGGAATCACTCTTGCAGAATACTACAGAGACATGGGTTACCACTGCGCAATTATGGCTGACTCGACTTCCCGTTGGGCTGAAGCCCTAAGAGAATTATCAGGACGTCTTGAAGAAATGCCTGCTGAAGAAGGTTTCCCAGCTTATCTTGCCAGCCGTCTGGCCGGTTTCTATGAAAGAGCTGGCTACGTTGAAAACCTTAATCACACTGAAGGTTCAGTAACCATCATTGGTGCTGTATCACCTCAGGGCGGTGATTTCTCAGAGCCTGTAACACAAAGTACTAAAAGATTCGTCAGATGTTTCTGGGCATTGGACAAATCCCTTGCCTATGCAAGACATTTCCCAGCGATTAACTGGTTAGACAGTTACTCTGAATATCTTTTAGATTTAACACCATGGTATCAAAAAAATGTAGCACCAGATTTTATTTCTAACAGAAATGAAATCCTGGCTATTTTAAATAGTGAAAGTTCTCTTATGGAAATTGTCAAACTTATTGGTAGCGACGTTCTTCCAGATGATCAGAAACTTATACTTGAAATTGCAAGAGTTATACGACTTGGTTTCTTACAACAAAATGCATTCCATAAAGAAGATACCTGCGTTCCTCTTAAGAAACAGAATCTTATGATGAGCACAATTCTCTATCTTTATGCAAAATGTAAGGCATTGATTTCCTTAGGAATGCCTATGCGTATTCTAAAGGAAAATTCCATTTTTGAAAAAATCATCTCTATAAAGTATGATGTTCCAAATGACAAACTTGAGATGTTTGACGATTATAAGAATGCAATTGATGCCTTCTATGAAGATGTTATCAAACGTAATGGCTGATACCAGAAAGGGATGATTAAATGGCTATAGAATATTTAGGTTTAAGTGGCATTAAAGGTCCTCTTGTTGTTTTAGAGAATGTTAAAAATGCCTCTTATGATGAAATCGTAGAATTTACTTTGGACAACGATCCTAAGAAAAAACTTGGAAGAATCATTGAACTTTATGAAGATAAAGCAGTTATCCAGGTATTCGAAGGTTCGGAAAATATGTCCTTACTTAATACTCATACAAAACTTACAGGTAAGCCAATGTCTATTAATCTTTCCTTGGATATTTTAGGAAGAACTTTTAACGCCATTGGTAAGCCTATTGATGGTCTTGGTCCTATAACTTGCGAGGTTACAAAAGATGTTAACGGTATGCCCCTTAATCCTGTAAAGCGCGAGTATCCACGTAATTACATTAGAACAGGTATCTCTGCAATTGATGGACTCACAACTTTAATAAGAGGTCAAAAACTTCCTATATTCTCAGGAAATGGTATGCCTCATAATGAACTTGCAGCACAGATTGTAAAACAGGCTTCTCTGGGAAATGAGGAAGATGACAAAGATCTTGTAATTGTATTCGGAGCCATGGGTGTTAACCATGATGTGGCGGATTTCTTTAGAAAAACTTTCGAAGAAAGCGGTGTTCTAGATCATGTTGTTATGTTCCTTAACCTTGCAAATGATCCAGTTGTAGAAAGACTTATTACTCCTAGAGTTGCACTTACTACCGCAGAATACCTGGCTTTTGAAAAAAATAAACAAGTTCTGTGTATCCTTACTGATATGACTTCTTTTTGTGAAGCTCTCCGTGAAGTATCTTCTTCCAAGGGTGAGATTCCTTCCAGAAAGGGTTATCCTGGATATTTGTATTCAGAACTTGCTACCATTTACGAAAGAGCCGGCATTGCAGACGGAAGCACAGGTTCAGTTACACAGCTTCCAATTCTCACCATGCCTAATGATGACATCACTCACCCAATCCCTGACCTTACAGGATATATTACAGAAGGTCAGATTGTATTGGACCGAGTTCTCAATGGTCAATCCATTTATCCGCCAATCAATGTATTACCATCTCTTTCCCGTCTTATGAAGGATGGTATCGGTGCCGGATTTACCAGAGAAGATCATCAAGACGTTGCCAATCAGTTATTTGCAGCATATGCAAAGGTTGGAGACGCCAGAGCTCTTGCTTCAGTTATTGGTGAAGATGAACTTTCACCTACAGATAAGCAATATTTACAATTTGGTAAAGCCTTTGAAAAATATTTTATTGGCCAAGGTCCTGAAGAAAACAGAACTATTGAAGAGACCTTAGATTTGGGATGGAAACTTCTTCATATTCTTCCTAAATCTGAGTTAGATAGAATTGACACAGCCATCCTTAACAAATATTATGATAAGTATAAGGCAGATTTTGATTTGAGGTGACAAACTATAAACAGTCAAGTGCTTTTTGAAGATTTTTTGATTCAGTAAAAAAGTGCATGACAAATAAACCATCTGAATACACCGTATTTCAGATGGTGCAGTAGAAATAGTTATTTATGTCAGCGAAGAGAAGT
>JAEIGA010000466.1_pt1 | contig 59425 bp, 55 predicted proteins | sample 9270691 | NCBI WGS metagenome assembly JAEIGA01 (sample SAMN17057246, study PRJNA624740) | gut metagenome | biome: biome; isolation source: fecal sample | host: Bos grunniens | place: China: Xizang | collected 2019 | reverse complement strand
TCTTCCCACGGCATTTCTTCCGTATCGGTTGTACCGCCCTGCACTCTATCAAGCCACGACGCAAAATCAAAGCACTTCTGGAACGCTATCTGCTGTGCCGGGGTCAGGGCTAAATATTCTTCGTGTGTGTAGTCATCCGGCGGAGTTGCTCCGGGCTCTTCCCATGGCATTTCCACCTGTTCGGCTGCACTGCGCTCTGCCTCCTCGCGCCACGCCTCGTATTCCTCTTCAGTAAACTCATTTCTGAATGCGATCTTCAGTATTTCTGACAGCTCCTCATATTCACTCAAGGTATATTCAGAAGGCTGCTTTTCTCCGTTTTTCCACGGAATTTCCACATCAGCAAAAAACGCCTGATTCAGCCATTCATAAAACGCATCAGATCCCATATAATACTGGAATGCCTGCTGCTGTATGTCTGAGAGCTCCTCATATTCTTCCCAAGTATACTCGGAAGGCTGTTTTGCATCAGGCTTCTCCCAAGGCATCAAATCAGAATCTTCCTCTTCCGGCTTTTCTGTTTCAACAGGGTCTTCTTCCTTATCGGGCTTTTCTTCCCTACCCGGCTTGACGATTACTGAATCTTTCTTATCGGTTTTACCGTCTTGAGTTTGACTTCCGTTATCATTCGGTTTAACAGCACTACCGGACTCTTCCGGGAACTGTACTTCAACACGCATATCTTTATCGATGAGTCTGCATATTGCAGTAGCTGCTTCCGCTCTGGTTAAAGAATTATCGGGAGCGAAGGTTCCAGTCTCATCTACACCGTTCAAAAGTCCCATGCTGAAGCATTCTATTACGTATCTCTTGTAATATATCGGAATTTTATTAATATCCGATATCTGTCCCGTAGAAACATAGCGCTCCGCACGTTCTCCCATAGCCCAAAGACAGCGCACCATGATCATAGACATTTCTGCGCGGTTAGCCGGCTGATTCACATCCTTTTCACTAACCTCAAGACGTGTAATGATCTGCTTTTCGATAGCAAGATCGTAGAACCCGCGCCACCATTCAGCACCTACAGTAGCAATTGATGCAGATTCCGTCGGAAATACCGCACGCATGGATGCAGTAATAAATTCCGCCTTGGTCATTACGTTTTTAGGAGAGAACGTACCTACACCGTTAACAGGTTCGGCCGTTCCCTTGAAAATTCCGAGCCGTGCCATCTCCATAATCGTTTCATATTCCCAAGTGCCGGGAATAACATCAGAAAAAGACGTTATTCCCGATGTTATGTTTGCATGACAGGCAAGGCTTGCCAATAACGACAGCGTCACAGCACCGGTCACGATTTTACTGAGTATTTTCTTCATCATCAATTGTACTCCTGTTTGGTAATGTTAGATTACTGTTTCTTTCGAAGTGTTCACTTGTTTTCAGACTTTTTCAACTCGTCCTGTATGTATGCCAACGCAGAAATTTTTGATTTTACTTCTTCCACATTTAAAAGCCTCGTATTGCTTGAGTTAAATTCAGTCAGCGGATTCCGTTCGGTATCGCCTTGCTTGAAATATTTGTCGTAGTTTAGTCCGCGCTTATCGCAAGGAACTCTATAGAAATCACCCATATCGATAGCATTGGCACATTCTTCATTAGTGAGCAGCGTTTCATACATCTTTTCGCCATGACGGATGCCGATCACCTTGATGTTGGTCTTATCTCCCGAAAACAGTTCACATACCGCTTCAGCCTGTGTCTGAATAGTGCAAGCAGGGGCTTTCTGCACCAAAATATCACCGCTTGTTCCGTGCTCGAAGGCAAACAGAACCAGATCGACCGCCTCGTCTAAAGACATAATAAATCTTGTCATACTGCCGTCTGTAATGGTGATAGGATTGCCGGAACGGATCTGGTCGATCCAAAGAGGAATAACGGAGCCGCGGCTGCACATTACGTTACCGTAACGTGTACAGCATATTTTTGTTTTTGCAGGATCCACGGTGCGGGATTTTGCCACTACTACCTTTTCCATCATGGCTTTGGATGTACCCATAGCGTTAACCGGATAAGCAGCTTTATCAGTAGAAAGGCAGACGATATTCCTAACCCCCGCTTCAATTGCGGCGGTAAGGACATTTTCCGTGCCGAGAACATTGGTCTTTACAGCTTCGATGGGAAAAAACTCACAGGACGGAACCTGCTTGAGTGCTGCCGCGTGGAATACGTAATCTACACCGTGCATAGCATTACGGATAGACTGTATATCCCGAACATCGCCAATATAGAATTTGATTTTTTCCGCAACCTCCGGCATACGAACCTGGAAATCATGACGCATATCATCCTGCTTCTTTTCATCCCTCGAAAAGATACGGATTTCACCTATATCGGTAGCAAGGAAACGATTCAGTACAGCATTGCCGAAGGAACCGGTACCGCCGGTGATAAGTAAAGTTTTGTTTGTGAAGAGTGACATAATTCCCACCTGATTATACATTAATTTTTTGAAAAACATCTGTGCAGTGCAGTAAATATACATTCCGCACTGCACAAATATTAATAGCTATTTCTAATTACGCTGATCTATCTTAATATATCTTGGCAATAACGCCGTAGTTCTTCTTTTTATTGGTATCGTCACCAACATGGTACATTCCCTCAACGGTAAAATCATCCCACGGATGCTTTCTCTTTCGAAGGAGTATCTCGAAAGCACGGAGTACACTGCCCTGGCTGATAAGAAGAACCTTTTTGCCCACATACTGCTCGTTAATAAGGTCGATAACATCAACACAGTTTGCAATTACCATGCCCCAAGAGGTTCCGCTGGGAGTTCTTGCAAACATATTGTTCTCCATTTCACGGGCAATGAACGTAGGGTTATGCTGAAGCTCCTCAAAGGACTTATACTCCCAACCGGTATTATCAATACCGTGAAGCTTGTGCACCTTGATCGCCTCAAACTTCTGAGGTCTTTCCATTATGATAAGCTGTGTATTGACTACGCGCGGAATAGGGCCGTAAAGCGCAATGTCAAAATCGTATGCATCAAGCTCTGCCGCCTGCTTCTTGGTGATTTCGGTTCCGTTTTCGGTAAATCCGCAGTTATTTGAGGTGTCACACATAAACTCGTGCTTTGCAACAGCCTCGGTTTCTGCGTGGCGGATAAGGTGTATTGATTCGCATCTTAACTCGGGAACGGTCGTCCCGGGGATATAATCAATTTTGCCTGTTTCCTGGTCTACCACAATACCGTACCGCAACAAATTCTTTGTAATATGTACTCTTTCCGACATAGGGATAGTATTTATATCAAACATCTGATTATCTCCTTATTTCTGTAACAGTTTAATTACTTTTTCGGTAAGATTGTTCGCCACGATGTATTCGTACACCGCATTTGGAACCATATCCTTCCATTCGTCGCCGTTAACGATCTTCTGTCTGATTTCGGTACTGCACATTGCTTTTTCTCTCTTGTCGAAAAGCACATGAGTGCCGTATCCCAAGTCTCCGAGTCTGTGAAGCTTTTCGTAGCCCCAATCATCATAGATAGTGAAGAACGATGTAGCCGAAAGCGGCACATAATTATAAAGAATTTCGGGACGCTCGATCGGATACGGAACGATCTCAAAATCCTCTCTCTTGATGCCTGCTTCTAACAGAGCGAGCTTCACCATATTAAATCTTTCGTAATAGGTAAAAGGGTTTGATGCTGGCTCGCTTCTATGAGGATCAATATCCTCACGGATAAGTGCAACGTTTTCCGGGGACGTGATGCCCACGATCAGTTTTTTGCATTGCTCTTTTGCCAGCAATGCGTAGTTCAGGTGATCATTGTGAAACAGTTGAAATCTGCCATGAATGAATCCCAATTCTACCATTGGTCGTTATCTCCATTCTTGATTTTTTTATTAAACATATTAAATCCAAGACGCTGTGTAAAACCGCATTTTTTCACATACGTCATTTTGAATTTAACACATTTTTCAATATTTGTTTTCTGAGATAGGGATGAGGCGATTTGGCAACTCCCATCTCAAAGCTGACACAAAACAGCTTTTCTAACTTCTTTTGACAAACAGTGTCGTCGCACACGAAATAACTGCAGCGATGCTTAATATCAATAAGATTCAACATCCAGCCGTCCGGCATATCGTAAAACCACCGGCGTATATCGGGTAATCTTTTAAGCATTTCGCCTGCATCCCACACACAAAGCTGCATCATATTTGCAGGCAATATGAAATTTTCGCCGATTCGCTTCATATCATTCCGCAAGGCGTTTTCTAAATCCGCCTCTACGTTTGCCTGAACCTCTGAAAAATATGCGACACACCATTCCTCGCCAATATTCTCTTTTTGACACAAAGCTTTAAACGCTTCAACATCCTCCAAGGTTGTGTTTGAAGATGTAAGATTCAGGGTGTTATCAAGAATAGCGGCAATAAGCAATAGCACTGTAGAACGCGCCATTTTGTCAAGCAAGCCTGCGTTTTTCCATTCACGGTAAATAAGCGTCGCCGCCGCACCGATAAATTCAATATGAGTACCGCGACCAATACGGCTTGTCCAGTATTCTTCAAAGCCCACGTGGTGGTCATAAACGGCAATCACTTGATTGAGAGGCACGGAGTTACTAAGGAACCCCGGATCGGAGACGTCAACGATGATATAGCTTGCTGCTTCAGCCTTAAAATCCGGCAACAGCTCACGCAGTATCTGCCCCTCATAAATCAACGACTTACAAACACTGTAATTGCATATCGCTCCGGAATACGCGACGGCATTCTCTCCCCTCGACCTCATAAGCTCCGCCATCGCCACCATACAGGCATAGGCATCGATGTCAAGATAGTTCGATCCGGCGGTAACAAAAACGAGAGATTTGTCTTGGCACATCTCGTTATTTTCCATAACTTTTCCTTAAGCTTTCAAGTGCTTTAAACAAGACCTTCAGGTTCATTGATTTATATATCAGTTTAAGGGTAGGTCTCATAGGTTTCAGTATCACAGACATAATAATATTGGCAAAGAACTGCGAAATAACAGTCGCAATTGCCGCACCGTTTGCCCCACAAATCGGAATAAGAACAGCGTTTATAACAATATTGAGAAGCACTCCTGACAGATTGATAAGCCAAAGATAATTCTGCTTTTCTTCAGAAAGGATCCAGACGTTTCTAACCACAAGTCCAAGATAGCTGAAGATTATATTCCAAACAAGCAGCTGCAATACAGTAATTGCAGGCATATAATCATTGCCGTACATAATAAGCACCATTGGTTTTGCCAGCAAAGTCATTCCTACGCACTGTGCAAGAGACAGAAAGAAAACTATGGAAAAGAGTAGTACCATGCGATTTTCATATTCTTTGTGCGAGTTTTTTTTGCTCTCAAAAATAGAAGGACGAATGGACTCAATAACAGCGGCAAATACAAAAGCCGTTATACATACGCTTGTGCTTGCAACCGAATAATATCCGGTTTCTGTTTCTCCGGACATAAGCTTAAGCATAACACTATCAATCTGCTGAAAAAGAACGAGGACAACGCCTGAGCCGATATAATATCTGCTTTTGGCAAACATCCGTTTTCCCAAATTCCAAGAAAACAGAAGCTTTTTGTTTCCGATTTTTTTGTAAATAACTAACAGCAGGACAGAAATGATTAAAGCCTCTAAAGCGTGTGTTATAACAAACCATCTGACGTTCTTTCCCGCTATTAAAATATACACCTTATAAAAAGATACAAGTATATATGCTATTAGTGATGCTACAGATGAATATTTTGCAAAAAGTTTAGCCTGAAACCAATACTGGAGCATTTCTCCAACCTGGCAAATGAGCGTCAGGCTATAAAGGAAACACACCATTATGGTTTCCGTTTCTTTTGCGTTGAATATTAAAGCAAAAGATACAACGCCTACGATAGAAGCAATAGATGCAATAAAGCACAGCACAAGTGAAGTACCTACCGCTTTTCCTTCATTTTCCGGTTCATATACGATTTCCTGAACCAAGGTGTTGTTAAACCCAAGCTTCATAATCGGAACAAAAAATGCAACGATAGCGGCAGCATAGCTTATAAGTCCGTAATTGGAAGGTCCAAGATATCTTGCTGTGAGCATTCCAATAATAAATGCTATAATGGATTGAACAATTTTACAGCCAATGATCCACGTTGCATTATTAAAAGCATTCTGTTTCACAGCATATCTCCTTCCTCAAATAATACGTTATTTAGCTTATATTTTTAAAGGGCACGCTTATAAGATATCAAAATCCTGAAGCTCATGATGCCTTTTAGCCCATTCTTCAGTGGAACATATAATCCTTGCCGGATTTCCTGCAATTACAACATTGTCCGGAAAGGTTCCCTTGACAATTGATCCCGCACCTACTATTACATTATTTCCGATAGTGGTTCCGGGTAGAAGCATAGTGCGCATACCGATAAAGGAATTGGCACCGATGCTGATAGAGCGCAAGAATCGACCGCTAAGTGAAGGGTCAATAAGCTTTAATCCCTTTGATATGGAATAATCGTGGGTTAAAAATACGACTTCGCTTGATATTGTGGTTGCATCGCCTATTGTGATAAGTGAATAATCATTGAAATCGAAAACCACTGACGGTGCAATAAATCCGTGCTTCGTTGAATAATAATTTTCGGATATATTAATGCCGATATCTCTTAAATATTTAGGGTATTTTTTCTTATACTTTTCAGGATTAACGGTATGTAATATTTTAAAATACCGCTTTAATATAACTCTTTTGTATTTGTTCATATTATCCTCTGTTTTTTGCAATTTAGCCACAGGTCAAACCTGCGTTGCCCATTACACGCCTCGCGGAGGCATTGCATTTGTGTAATTCCGACTCCCTTTTAAGAGGGAGTCGGGAAACTGTTAGTTCAGAATCATTCTGCCTTGTGCATCGAAGGAATATCTACCTGCAGGAAGACCGTGTATGTTCGCGATCTTCTCGGAAAGGTAAATACTTGTGTTCTTAATTACCTTGTTATAGTCACTAACGAAATAATAATAACCATCGAACTCAACGATGTTATATGCTCTCTGAAGTGTATGGTTGATGTACAGATAATCGCCTACAACACCGTTTCTCACTACCATCTTACCGTCAGTGCCGAAGCTATAGGAAGCTGCGGGAAGACCGTGAACAGCAGTAAATCTTTCGCTGAGATAAATACTGGTATTCTTTGCAACCTTGTTGTAATCGTTTACAAAATAGTAGTCGCCTTCGAACTCAACGATGTTATATGCTCTCTGAAGTGTATGGTCAATGTACAGATAATCGCCTATTACACCGTTTCTTACCACCATCTTACCGTCAGCATCAAAGGTGTACTGACCTGCGGGGAGACCGTATTCAGCAGTAAATTTCTCGCTGAGGTAAATGCTGGTGTTCTTTGTAACCTTGTTGTAATCGTTTACAAAATAGTAGTCGCCTTCGAAGTCGATAAGCTGATATGCCTTCTGCAGTGCGCCGTTTACATAGAGGTAATCGCCCACCACACCGTGTTTTACTATCATCTTACCGTTTTCATCAAATTCATAGCGAGCAGCCGGGAAGCCGTAAGCTGATGTGAATTTCTCACTGAGATAGATACCGGTATTCTTCATTACCTTGTTGTAGTCGGATACAAAGTAATAGTCGCCCTCAAACTCAATAAGCTTATATGCTCTCTGGAGTATGTGATCAATGTACAGATAATCGCCTACCACACCGTGCTTCACTACCATCTTACCGTCAGCACCGAAGCTATAGGAAGCTGCGGGGAGACCGTATTCAGCAGTAAACTTTTCGGTGAGATAGATACTAGTGCTCTTTGCGATCTTATTATGATCGTTTACGAAATAGTAATCGCCTTCAAATTCAACGAGCTTATATGCTCTCTGCATCTCGCCGTTTACATAGAGGTAATCGCCTATCACGCCGTGCTTGATTATCATCTTACCGTCAGCGTCAAAGGAATACTGACCTGCAGGGAGACCGTATTCAGCAGTGAATTTGTCGCTGAGATAGATGCTGGTGCTCTTGGCTACCTTATCGTGATCGGTTACGAAATAATATTCACCGTCAATCTCTGCAAGCAAATATGCTTTTTGCTTGACACCGTTCAAATAGAGGTAATCACCAAAAACTCCGTGCTTAATTACCATCTTTCCGTCCGCACCGAAACTGTAAGAGCCTGCGGGGAGATCGTAAGCAGCTGTAAACTTATCGGTAAGATAAATTGTGGTATTCTTCGCTACCTTGTTGTAATCGTTTACAAAATAGTAGTTTCCTTCAAATTCAACAAGCTGATATGCCTTCTGAAGCTTACCTTCACGGTAGAAGTAATCGCCATGGCAACCGTTAAGGAGGCTTGCGACACCGTCAGTTCCGCAATCGTAGTAAATAAACGATCCGCCGATACCGTTATAGTCGCCTGCAAAGCTTCTTGCAACGCCTGTCTTCATGAATCCATATCTGTCAAACAGATATGTCTTTCCGTCTATTTCATAAGGTCTGCTAGATGTGTGGTCGGGAGAAGTATCTCTGTAGCAGTTAGGACCGTACCAATAACGGGTACCTACAGAGGTTGTTACCCATACACCGGAGGTTACGCGTCCGTTATCGAATACGAATTTAACGAATCCGTCAGCGTACTGTTCGCCGTCAGGAGCAACAAAGGTCTTTGCGTCAAAGTAATACCACTCATCTTCAATGGTGATCCAACCGCTGGTAAGCTTACCGCTAACAGCATAGTAGTTCTTTCCGTCGATGGTCTGAAGACCGGTAACGGTAGAAACTCTGCTGCAGTCACAAGCGAGCTTATCTCCGGAAATACCGAAGGTATGTCCGGTAGCAGGAATGGTAGTTCCCCACTCAACAACAGAGTTGCAGACTTCGCAGAAGGTTCTGTCTGTATAACCGTTTTCTGCGCAAGTAGCATCCTTGTCTTCAAGCGCTACAGGAGTATGAACGTGGGTAGTACCGTGTTCAGAGAAATATTCCTTATCCATGTTAGCCATGCTGGTATACATCTCGGTGTCCACATGGAACTCCTCGTTGGAGAAGGTACCGGTAGAGCCGTTGGTAAAGGTGATAAGACCCATATCAACGTCCATCTTCATATCCTGTGCCCAGAATGCGTATGTGGTCCAATAAGTTTCTGCGGTATAACCGGGAGTCTTAATATCGGTATCGAAGTAGAGGATACGTACAGGAAGCTTCGCGAGAACCGCTTCGCCGCTGTCATAGTTAGTGCCTGTGCGGGTAATGGTAATAGCTGCAGTATTGGTTTCCTCGTTAATTGTATAGGTAGCGGTGAAACCTTCTGCAAGCTCCATATTATCAAGCTGCCAATGGTTTACATTGTTAAGGTCGATCACAGCTTCAACACTCTGAATTGTCTCGATAGCATTTGCTTCAAGGTTCATCCAGTAAACGGAACCGAACAAAATTCTGTCAAGCTCAGGATCTGCAGGAACCAGCTTCAAAGTGGAAGCAGTGCTGCCGGAATCAACATTAACAACGCGGATAATAACAGATTTGTTGCCTGCATTATCGCAGATCTCAAACTTAACGCGGTGGTAACCGTCAGCAACCTTAATGTTATTGGCTGTAATCTTTCCGTTTGCAAACGTGCTGTCTACTTCAACACCGTCGATATAAACATTGGCAGTAGATGCATCAAGGCCGGAAACATTGTAAATGGTGTACTGATTCTTATCTGCGTCAAGCAGGAAATCCTTATCCTTTACCGTTGCGGAAAGGTTAAGAATATTACTTTCGGTTGTGACAACGTCACGCTTAATAAGAGCTGTAGTACCGTTGAGATAGATCTTATCGAATATGGGATTTTCTCTATCGTCAACAGCATCAGAGTAGTCTACGGTGAAGTTATCAATGTAATATGTATAGTTACCGTTGATAGAACCGTTTTCCTGCCAGAGCTTGTTGTTGATCGCCTTATGGAAAACAATTGCAAGGAAGAATTCTCCCTTTTCACCGGTCATACCGTCGCTTGGATCCTTATCATACTGCTTGTCAGCAGCAAGCATGATCTCAGTAAATGTACTGATGTCCATAGACAGGTAGTGCCAGCCGGACTCGTCGATGTTATAGTAAACATTCTCGGATTCCATAACGCTAACAACGTTGTCGGTGTCAAATACGCCGTCGCCGTTGGAGTCAGTCTTGTAATGCCACTGAACCCAACACTGGATATTGTCCTCGGGAACGTAGAGCCAGAAACCAACTCTCTTTGCGTTTTCAAGAACAACAGCCTCGCCGTCCACACCAAGTCTGATCCAAGCATACTGCTCGGAGTGAGAATCCTTGGAGGAAAGACCGTTGGTCTCAAGGCGCATGGAGTAGTCGCCGTCGTGAACCTGACCGTTTGTTCTGTCTGCAAGGGACAGATTGAGATAGTAATCCCAATGTGCCTCGTTCTTACGGTTGTTGACAACATTCCACACGTCGATATCTGCCTGACCTGCTTCAAAGTCCCAAAGAACCTCGGAGCCCTTGCCAAGATTAAGCTGAACGGTAGCGGTGGGATTCGCACCCATATTCAGTGTTGCGTTTACGGTGCTTGTGATATCATCCGGAGCATTAGCCTCGCTTACTGCAGCGAAGTTAAGTCCTTCAAAGCTGCCGAGATCCTCATTGGTGGTGGTGAAGGTCACGTCATTATCACCAAGACCGATCTCATAAGCAACGCCTTCGATAGTAGCAGTAGCCTTTACGGGGATCTTTGCTGTCTTACCGAAAGGAACAGTTACCACGGGCTGATCAAAATAAAGTGTATCGGGGGTAGCTATTGCGATAGCTTTTTCGCCGACAACCTTGCCGTCGTAAACCATCTGAACGGTTGCGGTGCCTTCCGTACCGTTGGACTTAAACACACCGTTTTCGACAGTACCCATACCGGCTTCTTTGATCTGCCACTGGGCATCTTCGGGAATTTCAACCTTAGTACCAACAGCATCAGTACCGAGTACGTTAAATTTAACAGAGCTTCCAGGGGTATAGTAATCGTAATCGGTGCTCATGGTTGCACGGGCAAATACGCCGTCTGCAGGAGCAGTAGAGATTACAAGGAAGGTGTTTGAGGTAGGTCTTTCACCGCCGTCAGAAAGCGAGCAGTTGACCTTCAGATCCTCACCGGGACGCTGAGAGCAGAAGGTAGTAGATCCACCACCGTCGCAGTTTGCGGCGATGACGCAACCCATCTTTATCATGTAGTCTGCCATTTCATAGGAGGTGAAACCGGTAGAATAAGGTGCCTGTTCGCCGTCGGAAACTGCAAGCACGAGAGTTCCGTCAGCTCTTACACCAACGAAGGTTCTGGATGCGATACCCGTACCGTGGTCTTCCTTGGTGTACTGGTTTACGGGTTTACCATCTTTATCCGGCTTAACCAGGTAAGTAAAGAGAACGGGGATTGCCTGTTCTTCCCAACCGGTCAGAGGATCGGTAGCACTGCGGATCCATACCTTGGGCATATCATCCGGTCTCTTTTCACCGGTGATAGGATGGTAATCATAGTTGATTACGGTGATTGTCTGTACACCACCGGCATTTTTTTCCTCTTCCCAGCGGCTGTTAGCGTAAAGCTGACCGTCTAAGATAGAGTATCCGAGAGGCTCACCGATAAGGTGAGGATTCGCTTTATAGTATGCTTCAGTGTACCAGCTCAGGGATGCGTTTGTTGCAACAACTACATTACCGTAGCCGAGCTTCTCTGCTTCCAATGCCTGAGCAGAAGTAGACTGTGTGCCGTAATTTCCCGGATCCGGCCACATGCCCTTGGTTCCGGGGATAACCTTAACGAACTCATTGTTAAGGTCTACAATTGCGGTATGAAGAACCTGTCTGCGAGTACCTGCGTCGTTATTCAAAACGAGCTCGGTCTCCTTAATACCGGGGGCAAGATCCCAGCTTCTTTCGGAAATGATATTGTAGTAATCACTTCCACCGTTGCTGTCATCATAACCGCCGGCTGCCGTAGCTGCAGATACGTTCACAGGAAGAACGGCTGCAAACATAATTACGGCTAACATGAACGACAAGATTTTTGACGAATGTGCTTTCATGTTTTGTCTCCTTTAAAATTTTTTATACAGATAGTCGTTAGACTAAATATATCGTAGTAAATTTGGTATTTAAGCTGAATGTTTTTAAGACAGCCTGTATGCCTTAAAGCTGTGGTGAGTTTTTTGCTTCTCTTTAGGCGGCTCGGGCAGATAGTTGCCGTAAAGGCAAGTGAGGTATTTGTCCCAATCTACAGGTGCCGGGAATTTTTCACCCTCAAATTCGATCTCAACAGTATCTGCAAATACCTCTGCAGGTATGATACCCTTTTCACCGTAGACGCACCATGCCTTGCAGCCCAGGTAGCGAGTGCCCGGCTGCTCCGCTTTTTCGCTCGCCTTTATGATTTTTTCTATATAATGTTGACTTCCGCGCATTTTGCAGAAGAACATAACGATTCCCTTTATAAAGCGCTTGATTGGATTTACCGAATCAGGCTTTTTTAGTTTTGTTAAGCCAAGATATCCCATATTCTTTAAAATATATCTGGCCTCTCGTTTTGCCTTCTTCAGATCATCATCCCATGCATCTAACGGAAACAGATCGATATCAACACCAAGCTCAACACCGTTGTCGTAGCTGAATTCATCCTTGCGTGTCGTCATATCGCAAAGCTTTGCGATCGGATACCTATAATTCGGATCCTTTTCAAATGCAAACAGATGATATCTCTCGGTATCCTTAAATAACGTCAGCATCCTGTTGTAATCTTCTCTTGGAATCAGAAGATCCACATCGTCATCCCAGGGAATGAATTTTTTATATCTGATTGCTCCCAAAAGCGTTCCGTGAGAAAGATAATATTTTATATTATTTTCCTTACAGAAAGCATCAAACATTTTTAATATTTCAAATTCAGTTTCCTTAAGCTCTTGCAGCGTTAACTCTTTCATATAACTCTACGTACTCCTTAAATCTATCATTTTTGTCAAACTCTCCTGCTTTCCTGATACATGCTTCCTTTGAATAGGGATTCTCCTCACAGATGCGCATGATCTCCCTTTCAAGAGCATCAATGTCATCACGCTCCACCACCGAGCCACAAGCTTCATCATAGCATTCGGGTGAACCTCCGCTTTTGTAAGTGATTCCCGGAGTTCCGCATGCAAGTGCCTCAATATTAACTAATCCCATAACTTCATCGCGTGTGGGATTTGCGAACACATCAGCGGCAGTATATATTTCTGCAAGCTCCTGCTGATTTTGCGTGCGGTGAATCGACAAAATGTTATCCGGTAGCATTTTATCAACAGTGTCGTTGGTTCCAACCAGAACGATTTGGTAGTCACCCTGCAACCTTTTCGCTAAATCAACGAATACATCCAAGCCTTTTCTTTTTCCCCACTCAACAGAAACACCAAGAACGATTTTTTTGTTGTTCAAATTGAATTTCTCCCGAATATTACTGGAAGTAGGCTTGAACACATCCCCATCAATACCGTTATAGATGACTTTGACAGGATAATCCTTAAGAAACGATTGCTTGACCATATCTGCAAGCCATCGAGACGGCGTAACAATAGTCAGATCAAGACCTTCAAACAATCGCTTTTTCGTTTCGAAAAGCGAACTGCTCTTATCAAAGAACCATGAAAACTGCCGTTTTTGAATACATTCTCTGCATCCGGTCTTCCACCTATAGCATTTTTCCATATCGAAATAGGTGCAGTAACCCGTAAATGTCCAGCAATCGTGAAACGTCCAAATCAATTTGGTTTTATTTTTCTTTAAATATGTAAGCAGCACCTTAAGGTTACAATCATGTCCGTGTATGTTATGCAAATGCACGATATCGGGCTTGATCCGTTCCAGCTCTGCGATCACTTTTCGGGTTGCTTTTTTTGAATTAAAGCCGTAGTTTCCGAAAACTCTGGACTTCAACGCTTGAATTTTTATATACTTATCATCAGAGCATCTGATACCGAGAGGGTATCCGTTACTTCTGCTGCTGTAAAGAATATAATTTTCAATATTGTTCTCTGTCAAGATCTCACTGATTCCGACACAAATTTTTCCGGTGCTGCCGACACCGCAGGTAGCATTGATTTGAACGATCTTCATTAGACGGTCTCCCAAAAGAAATGGTATGGAAATACATACAGATTACTTTTGCTGACATAGGCATTATAAAAGAAATATACCAGGAATAATATAACCATAGTATACCTTCCCACCACAGCAACCTGTTCCCAACGTTCGCTTTTCGCTTCAATAATTTTGGGAAGCAGCAATGGAATAAAAATGATGTAATAGTAATTCATGCGCATTGCAATCATATTAAGCGGAGCAAACATCTGTAAAACCACCGACAAAAGTAAAAAGTTCCGTAAACCTATTACTTCGTTATCAAGAGCATCTTCATCGGGAATAAGAAATGCAAACACAGCAAATATTACAAACAACAGCAGCATCATAAATGCGCCTGTCTGCGATACGCTCGCCTCATATCCCGTAAACCTGGTCAGAATAAATCCGATAACAGAAAAAATCTGTTTATTAAAGACAAATACAACAGCCATAACCGGAATAACTGCAACTAACCATTTTTTTGTTATTCTGGCGTGGTATAACGGATACATAAATATTAACATAAATGCGCTCGTATGGAATGTTAGCGCAAGTATCACGCAGAGAATATAAGGAATTATCTTTTTGTTTCGTACAAATTCATACGCAATAAAACCTATACCAACTGCTATCATTTGCCGAATACCCGAAAATGCCATTACGAAAGTTGACATCGTGACATACAAAATGATAGTCAGGGATGAATCTACGCATAATCTTCTGTATGTCGGATATATCATTGCTGAAACTATGACCGCTGTAATCGCGAAGAACACTTGTGGCTCTTTGGTGAATACGGAAACAAATTTATTGAAATAAGTAAATCCCACTTCAATCGATTCGTTCCACAACCGGTTCCATGACAATTTTGAAAAGTGTTCAAAATAATAAATATAGTTTCTTGTATCGGTTCCGACGCTTTCATGTCGCAGAGCGATGAGTACTGTCATTGATACAAAGAAGAAGAGTAACGCGCTCTGTTTTTTCCGCTGATAATCAATATTGTATTCGTTTATTGCGCAGTGCTGAATTGCTAACGGAACCAGCAACAAAATGTAAAATACCCACATAGGTTCTCCTAATAGTAAGCGCTATGTTTTAATCTTTAAATATATACTCTTTGCCAATTGCCTCATACCTGCACAGCTTTTATAAACAGTCCTGTACATTTTCTTTTTGACTATCGAAGACTTGATATATGAGAACGCACGGTCACCGTCTTCATCCCGTGTTTTCAAATACGCATTACGGCCGAACCTAAACAGCAGTTCATCCTCGGAACAATTCTCTAAAAGCCAATTAAGGCTTCTGTTCCAAAACATATCCTGTTCATGGTTATGATAAGAAAATCCTATGCTTTTTGAAACCTGTTTTGCATGAATCCTACCTTTAACCAACGCTTCGGGAATATAATGAACTTTGTAATTGGCTACGTACAAGCGAAACCACATATCAAGATCGTTTAATAGGCGTAAGGCTTCATCAAAGCAGCCCACATCTTCAAATGCAGACTTATGGACAAGGCAAGAACAGCCGTGAAAATTATATACCGTCGGTTCGCTGATCAAATACCCGTTATGCGGAAACTGATCTACCTTTTTTGCAAGCATTTCGGCTTTTTTTCTATCAAAAGCACGAATAACCCTTCCGTTTGAATCAATCAGCTCCGAATCCGAAAAAAAGATATGCTTTGAAATATCCGATATATCAATTTGCAACGACTCTATATATTCAATTTGTTTTTCTAATTTTTCCGGCATGTATAAGTCGTCGTGGCTTAACCACGAAAACCATTCGCCGGTCATATTGGATATACCTGTGTTAAGCGCAGATGAGGATCCGCCGTTTTCTTTATAGAAGTATCTGATTTTATCCCCATAAGATAAAGCAACCTTCTCCGTAGCCCCATCGTCCTTTGAACCGTCATTAACTACGATAATCTCCAAGTTGGAATAAGTTTGTGACAAGGCAGAATCTATAGCATCCGCAAGATAATTTGATGCGTTATATGCAGGGATTATAATTGAAATTTTAGGTGTATACATCTCTGTACCTTACTTAGCTTATATATATGGATTTCATGGTTTCCACGATCGTATCAATGGAATACTTGTGCGCTCGCTCTTTATTTATTTTTCCCATCTTTAGACGCATTTCTTCGTTTTCAGCCAAGCTAAAAATCGCCTGTGCAAATCCGCCAACGTCATGGGCATCAAGCAAAAAGCCGGATTCTTCATTTATCAAATCGGTACTGCCTCTGATTTTACTGCAAACAGTCGGCAAACCGCAAGCCATAGCTTCCATCAAAGCAACGGGCAAACCTTCGTGAATGGAAGGCAAGCAGCAAATGTCAGACACTGTATATATTTCGGCTATGTCTTTTCTGTATCCAAGAAAATGAATTCTGTGTGAAATTTCATTTTCTTCCGCCAAGGATTGCAAATCTGACAGTAACGCACCACTTCCGACAATTACATAATGTATGTTTTCGTTTTGAACCTCAGCAAGTGCCTGCAACACTACGCTGTGATTCTTCCTATGGCTAAGTTCTCCCACAGATGTAATCAAAACTGCATCCTCGGGGATTCCGAGTTCACGCCTTTTTGCGCTTCTGTCAACCTGAACATTCTCAAATTTCGGAAGGTTGATGCCGACGCCCGGAACATAAAGTGCTTCCCTCGGTTTGAATTTCTCCTGCACTAATTTATAGTCTTCCTGATTTATAGTGATCAGCTTATCGGTAAACTGTGAGCAAAACTTTTCAATCGGATAATATACCGTCCAATTAAGCTTTGGTGCACCTTTATAGAAATGAAGTCCGTGGGCAGTATAAAAAACCTTAAGACCTGTTTTCTTTCTGAATTTTCTGCATACTAAACGGGTAATCACGGACGCATTAGGTGTATGACAGTGGACAATATCGTAATTTCCGTTTTTTACAACACGCTTCAACTGTCCGAAAGCTTTAAGGTTACCGCTTGACAGCGGAGAACGTGAAAAATCGATTTGATGTACTTTACAGCCAAGGTTTATGTACAGCTCATCTAAAGGTAAGTCGTTACAATTGCAAGCAATATCAACTTCATGCCCCTCTTTCACCAGCATATCAATATGCGGCTTAAAGAAGGCGTTCATTGTCAATGAAATTGTAGTAACATACAAAATCCTCATATTATTTTTTCCTTATCGGAACGCCGATATATGTACCCGGTTCCTCTATATCCTTCACCACAAGCGCGCCTGCACCAATGATGCAGGCGGAACATATATACGTGTTGTTTTTAACGGTTGTTCCTATACCTATATGCGTAAATGCAGCAACATGAACAGTTCCACCAAGAGCTGCCCTCGGAGATATGTGAACATAATCTTCGATCACATTATCGTGCTCGACAACAGCACCTGTATTTATAATGCAATGTTCACCTATCGTCGCACTAATGTTGATTACGGCATTCGCCATAATAGCAGTGCCTTTACCGATTTTCGCATTAAACGCAATTTGTGCAGACGGGTGAATGATAGATACCCATTTCACCTGATACATTTCTGCAATTGCTTTACGAATCGAGTTATCACCAATACCTATGATGAAATCTGTATTTCCATCGTCAAAGCGTTCGATATCGCCGCTTGTTCCGATGATTGGGAAACCAAGCACTTCACCTGTCACGTCGTCGTCAACAAAGCAAATATTTCTGTATCCATTTTTGAGAGCATTATCTGCAATCACTTTTCCGTAACCGCCTGCCCCTATAATAATCAATCTATTCATAAGTAAACGTCTCCACTTCGCTGCCTCTGAATTCCTCCATGGTAACCGACGTAGCAGAGGTAATACCTTCGCGCTTAAATACTTTTCCGACTGTCTTGAACATGATCTTCCAGTCGCCGATAAACGTAATGTTATCAACATACTCTACATCATACTCAAACCGTTTCTCCCAGCTGATCGCATTTCGACCGTTTATCTGCGCAAGTCCGGTAATACCGGGGCGAACCTCCAGCCTTCTTGCCTGGTATTCGTTGTACCTATCGTTGTAACAAAGGTATAGACTACGCGGACCTACCAAACACACTTCACAGCATACAACATTCCAGAGCGACGGCAGCTCATCCAGCGATGTACTGCGTAAGATCTTTCCGAATTTTCCAAGACGCTGCTCATCAGGCAACAGCTCGCCGTTCTCGTCTTTAAGATCAGTCATTGACCTGAATTTGTATATGTAATACGGCTTTCCGTTTTTTCCCGCCCGTTCTTGCTTGAAGATCATGGGAGAGCCAAGCTTAATGCGAACAAGAATCGCCACCACGAGAAGAACCGGGCTTAATACGATCAGCGCAACAGACGCAAGGAAAACATCCTGCGGAACCTTTATGTATTTTTCATAAAATCCTTTCTTGTGTTTCCCTGTCATACGCACCTCATAAAAAGCAGATTCTGATAATCCGAATAATTACATCTCGTTTTCATAAAGAGATTCTATTTCCATGCATTAAGCTTAAGAATCACAAGTAGCCGACGGTGACTTTTCCACCTTCGGCTAACTCGATCTCTTTATAAGGTTTTTCGCACTCATAGGATTGGGCAAAATAAGCAATCAAAGAGCCACCTCGACTCTTCAAAGGCCGTTCTACGCCTTTCTCGCCATAGTATAAAACCTTATCACAAATTGAGTTAACCGCGACAACCTTTGAAAAAACTGTATTTTTCTTAATTGCTTTATTACGCCTATATCATCTACAGCAAGGCTCTTATCACTGATAAGCACATTCAGGTAGCCTCGAAAGCTCATCTATATCTGAACGCCCGAGAATACGACCGGCTCTTGTGATTCGCAGATTCTCCTATAGCCCGAATGCAGTCATATCTCGATTTGTGATAAAGCAGGCTCCATCATCTTGTCCTCACTATGGAGCATAGATACGATCTATCTGTTTTACCCGGCTCATGGAGTTAAGTCTACGCTTTAGGCTTATAAAAGCCTTCCACTACTGTCTTTAGAACAGAGTCCTTGTCAGGATAAAACTCCATAAACTTTTCGCCGAGAACCAGTTCGCCCTCAAAATCCGAAATTCCAACAAATTCGTATTCGGAGAACTTACGTGCAAGATCCTGAAGCTGTGTCACAGAACGGTCCGATACGGTATATCCGGACATTGCGATGGACGCTTCAACCACAAATTCTTCGTCATTTTTAGCACAATCCACGTACTTGTCGTAGAGAGCATTTATGTACTGCTGCTGACGCTGCATACGTCTGCTGTTGGTGCTGTCCTCAAGACCGTAGCGAGTGCGCACATAGTGAAGCGCTTGCTCGCCCATAAGGGTAACAGTTTCGCCTTTCACAAGCGTATCATCGACTTCTGTAAAATCTTCGAGCACCTCAAGCTCAACGCCGCCCACAAGATCGTTTATAACCGCAACGGAATCCATGGTAAGTGAAATATAGTGGTCCACCTTCACACCCATAAGAAGCTTCGAAACAGCATCTGCCGTGTTGCGGCAGCTCACATCCTTACCGTTTCCGTAGGTGTGAGCCAACGCTATCTGCTTTGTAAGCGTACCTACTCTATTTCCGGCAACGCCGAGAACATTCACCTCCGCCATTGTATCGCGGTTTATGTGAATGGTGCTGCACTTTTTCGCATCATTATCGAAAACAAACAGCATCAGAAAATCCGCCTGCTTATCGTTATTATAAGAATCGGTTGAGTAAGCTCCCTCATACTTATCAAGGCCCATAACGAGAAATGTCTCAAGATCATCCTTAAGAACATACTCGGTGCCGTTGTAGGTCAAGGTTTCTTCCACGATATCACGCGCAGGAAATATGCTGTGCCGTCTATCCCAATTCTCAAGCAGCAAAAGAGAAACAGAAATGAGAAAAACAACAAAAACCGCAACAAGACCATATTTCAAATATTTTCTATTACTATCCGCCATTTTTTCCATTTCGGTTCACCTTTATGATTTAAGCCTTGTTTTTCTTATACTTGGCGCCAATAACAACAAGTGCCAAGCCGGATACTACAGCAGAAGCAACGAGGAATGCAGAATTGTCACCTGTCTTAGGTGAGTCAGACTGCACCATAGAAGCATCTACAACAATCGCAAAAGCGCCTACACCGTTTGATGTAAACTCAAGACGTGTGCCGTCCTCGGAAACCTTCGCGCCGGACACAACAGTCCATACGCCGTCAACATACTGAAGCAAAGCAACAAAGTTCTTGAGAGTGTCCGCTTCAAAAACGATGCTGAATTCGCCATGATTTTCGTGATCGTCGCAATCAGTGCATCCAACATCGAAAAGATCACTTACAGCAAGATCGATAACATCTATTTCAAGCTCCTCTGCAATTTCTTCAAGCTCTTCAACCAGATCACCGAGATTGGGGTTTTCCTTAATATCATCGTACGCTTCTTCGAGATTTTCCTTAACGTCTTCAGGAAGCTCATCCTTTTCAATGTACGGTGTGATGATAATTTCAGACTCACAGTCCTCGGACTCATTTTCAGATTCAATCACCTCGGGTGCGGGATTGTTGGACGGGCTCTCTACAAATCCGCCAACTGCAAATGTCGGTAAGCTCATGGTTATGAGCATAACAAGAATAAGACAAACAGTAATTAACTTTTTCATTTTAGTAAAACCTTTCTGTAAAAAATAATATTTGTTTTGACTGAGCAAGGAATATCAAAACTCATTTAAATTGGTTACAAAATTAACTATGCACTATGCTGACTTACTTGGCTTCCGCTTCCGAAATCGCGTCTTCCTTGCGATAATACTTATAGTACTTGCGCTTCTTGTATTTGCTGTATGATGTACCGCCGATCTTGGTTTCATTCATAACACAGCCGAGAACCTTTACACTTGAGAGGCTCAACTGTCTAAAGCAGCGCTCAAGCTCTTTTCTCTCCGTATATTCTTCTCTGATAACAACGATCATGCCTGTAATAAGGTTAGAAATTGCAACGGCATCAGAAACTATGTTTACCGGAGGCAAATCTATAACGATGTAGTCAAAATGTTCTTTCAGCACCGTAAGAGCAACTTCCATCCTCTTGGAGCTGAGCAGCTCGGAGGGGTTCGGCGGAATATTTCCCGACGGAAGAATATACCAGTTTTTGAACAAATCCGACTGAAAATCATCAAACTGCATCGGCGTTTTGTTCATGAGCAAGTCAGTAAGACCGGGAGATGCTGAAATGTCCATTTTCTTTGCGACAGACGGTATTCTGAGGTCTCCGTCAATAAGAAGCACCTTGCTTCCGCGCTCTGCAAGAACGTAAGAAATGTTTATTGCAGTTGTGGATTTTCCCTCGCCGCGCATCGCACTGGTTACGCCTATTACAGGACACTTTTCGCCTTCCGGCAGAGTAAAATCAAGGTTTGCACGGATAAGCTTATACTGCTCGGTTGCCGTAAACTTAAGATTTTTGTGGAGTGTTTTTTGAACTTCCATAGGAAACAGGAGATTATTTTTGTTTTTTCTTGCCACAGATTTCATATCTTATATCTCCTCCTCCGTATTATCTTTTTTGTGTCTGCGTGAATAGTAATATCCGTATTTTTTGCCTCCTGTATTCAGAAGATTCGGAACCTTACCGAGGATCGGATAATCGTAATTGTTAAGAACATAATCTTCATCGTGAATGGTATCGTCAAGCAGTGCCGTAATCACCAGAACGACTACGCTGATAAGAACTCCAAGTACAAACCCCAGCGTAGTATATCTCGTAATACTCGGTGAAACCTTTTCAAGTACCGGAATAGCAGAGTCAACAACCTCCATTGAAGCACCATCAATAATCTCGGAAATACGGATCGGCAGGACTTCCGCAATGGTATTAGCTATCATCGAAGCCTCGTAAGGGTCATTAGCCGTAACAGTAACCCTCATGATTTCCGTGTGGTTGGAAGACTCGTATACGATCATTTTCGAAAGCCGTTTGTAAGAATAATCAACTCCAGCCTTTTCGATTATACGCTCAAGAGTGCTTCGGCTGTCCAGTATATCACCGTAGGTTCTTACAAGGCTCTGTGCCGCCGTCAACTCCGATGCGGAGATGCTAAAGCTTGTATTACCAAGAGAAAACGAGCTGTTGTTAACATAAAGCTTGATAGACGATGAATATGTAGGCGCGATAGCAAATGCAGAAAAAGAGAATCCGACAGCGGCAGCAATTATACCTGCAAGAGCAATCAACCATACTCGTCGCCAAAGTGTCTTGACAATATGAATAATATCTATTATATAGTATTCGCTTATATTTATTTCATGTTTTTCCATTGACACGCTCTCTTTCCGCATTTTCTATACTCATTTACACGAAATATCTTATCGTTCTGAAGAAGACGTAACAAAACAATCAGAAGCACTCCTGCTTAATAATGTTTCACAGTAATTATATCACTTTCGTACTATATTGTCAATGCTTTCTGTAAAAAACAGCATTATGTATAAATAATTTTATTTTCCCACCTGTCCCTGATAACTAAATTGGTCATTATTAACCCATTAGTCCATCAAAAGGCATATACCGGCAAAACTTTCACCGTTAAGCAGTAATTAAACCCCAAATATCCACAAAAATGTGTTTCCAATTGTCCGTACAGTTTATGAACACATAACACATCAATATCAAAACCGGGAATCCTTTTCGGATTCCCGGTTTTGTCTATACTTATTTTTCTGTAAAGCGGATCGGCTTAGTTGCGTCCTACCTCGGAATCATGAAGCGAAACAAGCAGCTTACCTGCTGTTTCATAGGAGCGTATACGCGAGAAGCAATCGTTGAAATTGGTCTTTGCCAGCATATCGCCCTCAGCCGGATAACCGTCAAGGAAAAGCTGACGAATAGCCGCAAGCTTATCTGCCATTTCAGGATTCGGAATACCGCACTCATGGGAGGACCAAACGGTTTCCTCGTTTAAGTATATGGTTTCCTCGCTGACACCGCACATAAGGGCACCGCCCATTCTGCCGTTACCGACAAAGAGGCTGTCTTCCCATATCTTTGGTTTATCATTATCAAACAACTTGTATTCTCTCATGTATACAACCAAACCTTTCCGTCGCGACAAAAGACAAAAATCAGATATTATGTCTAAATCTCGCAACATAAAAACATATTGAAATTTCGCATAGGTATGCCGCTTGCACACCTAAATGATCTAATTTATTGTAACATGACATCCTATTGTTTGTAAATGTACTTTCCACCATTTTTTTTGCATTTTTTGACAAATAGCAATATGTATTTGCGCTAAATACTTCATATGACGGGATTGTACACACTTCTCTGCCGATATCAGACCTATTCATGCAATTCTATTGGCAATCCGTCGGGGTCTTTAACAAACGCCATCCGTTCACCGGTAATGGAATCAGCTCTTATGGGCTCCGGAGCATAGCCAGCTCTATTCAGCACATTTACAACATCCTCAATATGCGTAACAGCAAGCGCAATATGCCGCAGACCATACGCTTCCGGATCAGTCACACGGGCAGGCCGTCCCTTTACAACAAACAGCTCCAATGTTATTCCGTACCCGGTCATTATCAGTATTTCATCCCCGCGTTCTTTGCGTGGGTATGAATTTTCCAGCCTAAATCCCAAGGTAGTATAAAATTTCAACGATGCGGCTCTGTCTTGGCAAAGAATAGCAATGTGATGAAGCCCGGAAATCATTTTGTGATTCCCTTATACTCGGATTTCACCTTTTCATAACTTGCAAGATTACCTATATCATACCGTTTTCCGGGCATTTCCATGGCGTGAACAGGTACTTTTGTGCACAGCCATGCAATATAACTGCCGGGAGCATCTGTACCGCATCCGCTTTCAATACCGAGGGCAACAAGTTTCGCATCCTCTTTAGTATAATAGTAAAACGGAGGGCAGCACCAATTAGTTGCAGGAGTTGGCGACTTTTCAGTCATATTAAGAATCTTATCGTTTTCGTCGATCGTAACCACTCCGCATTTTAAAAGTTTAGCGTAATCAGGCTCAAAATAACGCATTATACAAGATGTATTTTTAGCCTTTACGTACTCAATAAACTTTGTCAAGCTGAAATCAAGCACATTATCTCCGGCGATAACCAGCATATCATCATTAAGTTTCAGGCAGTCTATTGCGTACTGAATATCTTTAACCGCGCCAAGACGTGTTTCGTTGCTGTCTGTTCCGTCGTCAACTACTGTGATTTTCTGCGTCTTTGTTTTTGCCCAATTTGCAAAATGATGAGCGTATTTGTGGTTGGATATCACCACATATTCGTCAACGGCTCCGGATGTATCAATATCATCAACCAGCCAATCAAGTATAGTTTTGTCGCCCACTTCCAAAAGGGGCTTTGGGAAATTCTCAGTCAGGGGATAAAGTCTTGTTGCATAGCCTGCGGCAAGAATCAAGCATTTCATTGCAAATACCTCACTTAATTTAAATTCACACCGTCTGCACTTTCGCAGATGTGTGCAGAATATTTGCCCTCCAGATGTGGGAACATTTTCAGATATTGCCTCTCGACAGAAAGCTTGATCTGTTCCTCATACGCAGGGTCGATAAGTGCCATACAGCATCCCTTGAATCCTGCACCGGAGAAACGGCCGCCATAAATACCTTCAGTCTGCGTCATAATCTCATACAGCGCTTTCAATTCCGGCGAACCGGTTTCATAATTGTAAATCGACGATTTTCCGCTCTCAAAAGACAACCGTCCGAATTCCTCGATATCGCCGCGGCGCCATGCTTCGGCCCCCCTCTCAACACGGTCAAATTCGGTGTACCAATGCTCTGCACGCTTCTGCCAATTTTCAGGAAGTCTGTCCTTATATTGGGCATAAATCTCATAGGGCACATCGCGAAGATTTGTTTCATCGAATTTTCCGTACTCCATACCTGCATATGCTTTAAGCGCATACGCGGCACTGCGGCATTCATCCACTCGCATATTGAATGCCGACCCTGCCAGGCTGCGCTCAAGACCGCTGAAAAAAATCGCAATCTTATACGGCTTCATATCGGGATGCTGTGGAATAAGCTCATAGCTGTCGTCAAGAAGATCCATATAAAGCAGATGATTCTTTCTGCAATACACCTCGCAGGATTGGTCAAGCTTTCCGCATGAAACGCCTACATATTTGTTTTCTGCCTCTTTGGAGATTGTAATAAGTTCTTCGGGCGTCAGCGTGATTCCGTTTATCTTGCATAGGGCAGACATATATGTGATAATAACAGCTGCCGAAGATGACAGTCCGCCGATGGGCAATTCTCCGTCAATAACAGCGCAAAGTCCTCTTCGAAGGGGATAACGTTTGTGAAGTGCTATTGTAGCTCCGCGCAAATGGTCAGCCCAATCGTTTTCTTTAGTTTTGGGCGTTGCTTCAACATGCCACTGCGCACGCTTGTCAAACTGTAGCGACTGAATTTCGATAACGCCGTTTTCTTTGGGTCCATAGGCTATGTGGATTCCCTTGTTAATGGCAAAACCTGTTATCTTGCCAAGCTGATGGTCGCTGTGCGCGCCTATAGGGCAGACACGGTAAGGCGTAAATGCAGTATATTGTGGTTGCTTTTTGTATATATTTTCAAATGATTCAGCTGCGTTCATTATTTCCCCCTGTTAATTTCCGAAATAACTATCTTTGGGATTCCACTTGTTAACTTTCAAAAAATCCACCTAACACGCAACAACATTGGATACCCCAGGGTACATATGCTATACATTATAGAATTTTTTATACCACTCGGCAAATTTACGAAGTCCGTCGCGCAGAGATGTGGATGGTTTGAACCCAAAATCGCGCTCCAGCGCAGATGTATCGGCATAAGTAACCGGCACGTCTCCGGGCTGCATGGGAACGAGCTTCTTGTGTGATTCAAAATCATAATCATTCGGAAGAACGTCTGCTCGAACAAGCTCTTCCTGAAGAATTGTAACAAAATCAAGGAGATTTTCCGGACTACTGTTTCCGATATTATATACGCGGTACGGTGGAAGCGGAAGTCCGTCCTCGCCGGTCTGCTTTTCAGGTGCGCAGCTCATTACACGCTTTACGCCCTCTACGATATCGTCTACATAAGTGAAATCGCGCTTACAGTTTCCGTAGTTGAAGATTTCGATATTATCACCCTTCAAAAGCTTATTGGTAAAGCCGAAATACGCCATATCAGGGCGACCTGCAGGACCGTAAACGGTGAAAAATCGAAGTCCGGTAGACGGAATATTATAAAGCTTCGAATAAGAATGAGCCATAAGCTCATTGCTCTTTTTCGTTGCCGCATAAAGTGAAACAGGGTTGTCCACTTTATCGTCAGTGGAGTACGGAATTTTTTTATTTGTGCCGTAAACAGATGAAGAAGATGCGTACACAAGATGTTCCACCGGATGATCTGTGTTCATCGTTGCACGGCAGGCTTCAAGAATGTTGTAGAATCCGATGATATTGGATTCTATATACACATCCGGATTAGTGATCGAATAGCGAACACCTGCCTGAGCGGCAAGGTTTACCACAACGGAGAACTGATATTTCTCAAAAAGGCTGTCGATAAGTGCACGGTCAGCAAGATTTCCACGTACAAAAGTCCAGGTGCAGTCTGTATGTTCAGCCGAAAGCTTTTCTATTTCCGCAAGACGGTATTCCTTGATAGAGACGTCGTAATAGTCGTTCATGTTGTCAAGACCGACTATGTTAATACCATCGGTGGTACGCATAAGCTCCATTACGAGATTGGAACCGATGAAGCCTGCCGCGCCGGTGACGAGGACGGTTTTGTTTATGAGTTCTATGTCTGATGTAAGCATAGTTTGTGCTCCTTTGAAAAGTTAAATTTCTATCATCTTTCTTGTATGCTGTCTTTCATCAAAAGCATAAACAAAAATTATCAAATGTTATATCAATGACATACATCATTTTCATTTCGAAACAGCACTTCTGATTTTTTTAAAATTCCCATGTATTTAGCAGCTCCGTTTGTGCTCAAATGGCAATGATCGTCAAAATAGCAATCGCGGCTTATACTTGAAAAATGATCAACAACTTGATAGTCACCCTTGCCCAAAGCATCAAGGAAGATATGCTTCATAGCTTTAATCTGCCTAAAATGAAAAAAACGGAATATGGGATTAAAGGGCATGATTAACACAGATATTTTAGCATGAGGGCAGGAACTCTTTAATAAATCTAAAAATTCATTCCAATACTGCACATTTTGCTGTACTGTTTCTTCATAAATTACACGCCACACTTTATCTTTGTTTGTTGCAACTCTATATTTATTATACCATTTTTTAGCTACGCGCTTCAAACGCGAGTGCTGTACATCAGATATGATATCATCATTCTCTTTATCGAAAAGCATCATAAACCGTCTAAATTCATCAATCCGACTCTTTTGCTCCGGAGTTTTTCCGAAATTGTGATAGTCTCCCACAATCTCAAAATACTTGAGCTTTGTATATACAAAGCTTCCGAACCTCGACAAATCATAATTAAAAATATAGTATGGCACTTCGATAATAACTCGTTTGACAGCACGTAGTTCTTCAGGATGCCTGTCCGCAAGAACTTTCATAAAATTCAAATGAAGAAAAATATCAAGGCTAGGTGCCGCCAGACTACAGTATCTTTCGTCTGATAAGGCAGCTTCATCAATAGCGCATTGAGAATGCGACATTCCAAAAATCAAACCTGTATAATGGTTCTCGTCATTCGCGAATTTTCCAATAGGATCATCATACGTTGTTTTTTGAAAGCGCTCAAAGTTAACAATCAACTCACTTTCTATACCTGATACAATAAGTGCTTGTTCTTGTTGAGCGTCAGCGCAATATACAGCGAACCAGTTCTCATAGTATTATCTTTGCAGAAATCCGTCTCATACAATTCAGCATCACACGACCTCATTCGTCGCTTGATTTTTTGAATCTGTTGTTCATTTCCGCATATGACAATTTTATTCATTTATTTATAATCCTCTTCAGTTTTTTATAGATACCCGATGTAAGATCATTTTCACGCAACCAAATTCGAGTGGTTTTAATTGTAAGTACCATCGCAAAGTATATGATTACGCATAAAACTACCGTGGTAATTTGCCATAAAATATGTACATACAAACTTTTAGTTATTAATGCAAACAAGCTCATCACAAATGTTGGAACAGCAATCCACATAAGATTTTTTAGCACATCAATTATATTCATATCAAAATATAATTTAAATATTACAAAATGAATTAATCCAAATATCAACACCAAAATGCATGTAACAACCGAGAGAGTAGTAAATCCAAAATGCGACGAAATATATACAGCGGGAATCATTACACACAGATAAATCACCTGCGCTAACGTAGATACACGAGGTTTACCTTTAGCACGGTAATATTCACTAAAAAACAAATTGGTGACAATTGCAATTGCACATACAAATGCATATCCGCCCACAAAATCAGCACACGCCATCCACTGACGGCCAAGCATAATTTCAGTAAGCAGTTCTCTGTACAAAAGCACACCCGTACCGAGCGGTATTACAAAAAGTCCCACAATTCTTTGATAATCGTAAAACAGTTTGTTAAATTTGTCGTTGTCATTTTGTACTCTTGACAGCGATGTAAACAGAACAGAAAGCGTGGCAGCGGAAATAATACCTGTAATACCGGTTACAGTATTCATCGACGTCTTAAACAGTCCTACTCCATCCACACCCATTGTTCTTGTAACTATAAATGTAGCCGCATTTGCCGTAAGCCAAATGGTGATTGATTCAATTAAAGTCCATATACAAAACGAAAGCATTTCCTGCAATTTTTTGAAGGAATAGCACAGCTTAGGCTTCCAGCTTCCCTTAAGCAAAACTATTGACTGCGCAATGTTGCGCGCAATAGTTCCTATAATCAATGCCCAATGACTTCTCATAACAAATGCAAGCGGCACGGTAATAATTAAAGGAATGGCAGATGTTATAAGTCTTACCCAAAACAGTTTTTTGAAGTTGAAGTTCCTCTTGCATATAGCGATTTGGATGCTTGAAAATGCAAAAATCGGTAACGATATGCTTGCAATAGCTATTTCAAATCCCAAATCACCCGTATTATTAACCAAAACACTGATATGCTGACGGAAGATGCAAATTATAATCCAGATAAAAAAGGATAACCCAAAATTGGTCCAAAAGGCAACATTGGCACTTTCATCATATTCCTTTTCCGAGGTAAATTCATGTTGGATAAGATATTTCTGAAATCCTGCATCTTGAAACACTTCAGCAAATGTTATGACAATATTTATTGTCGCCACAATTCCGAAATGTGCCGGGCTCAATATGCGGGCAAGCACCATATTTACAATAGGTGAAATGAACTTACTCGCTGCCTCTGCTAATGACGACCACTTTGTGGCGCTTGCCATTTTATTTTCTATAGACACCATGTCTTCACACCAGATAGTCCTTATGTTTATCCAAATCTATCCATGAACCTATCTTTTTATTCATTTCTTCATTTCCCACTTCTTCTTGTACACGACCTCGCCCATTAACAAAACCGCCGCCGCTGTAAAATGTCATTTCACCAAAAACAATTCTACCATCCAAATTGTATAAATCAACACGTACATGAGGAAATGGAGCGCAGAGTTTTGTTACAATTTCTACCATGCGCTCGTAATTTTTAGGCTTCGTAATATTTTCAGCTTCTATAAGTGTACGTTTTTTAAAAAGATGATCGATTGAATTCCACTGCATATCAAACTTATGATTAGTCTGGGTATGACTAAATTCTCCGTAAGAAACCATAAAATATTTTGGTTGACCCTCAAAACAATAAAATTTATAATCAGTAAGTTCTTCTTTGCCGGGCTCCTGTAAAAATTCGCTGCAAATTATTTTAGGTTCAAGATTCTTATAACAATTTTCGCGAAGAACTTTATAATGTTTTCGCCTCAGCAAATATTTATATTCTCGCTTTATCTCTTCAATTTTGGCGGTATCAGTTTTATAAACTATATAATTGTGACCTTGAGTATGAGAGCACTGCATAAAAAATTTATCTGGCAGCTTAGAAATATCTATTTGATCTGGATCTGAACAAACCTGATAAACTTCTTTCAGAATATCGGAATATCCACACATCTCCACATACTGGCACACAGTAAATTTGTCTGTACAAACATTTTGTAGCATATTATTATAGTGTTGCTTCAAATAAAGTAACTTTTCAACAAAAGTTTCGGGGGTGGTTAGGTTAGGATATCGCCCAAAACGCCGCTTAAATTCTCTTCTATTGAATTTCGCATCATCTTGTAATAGATAAGAAATATCATACTGTAAATTCTTCAAACGCAATTTTAACACTTTATCCATAACTATTAGAACTACCTTTCTATTTTACTATAGTAAACTTAAGATTATGATTGTTAACATACATGGCAATACTTTACCGTTTTAAGGTACTATTCCTTATGGTTGGAATTCTATTCATTTCCATATAAAGCACCATTAAAAAAACCATACCATAATAAACAATACCAAAGAATCCGGAAACAATCATCATCATTAAAATTGTAACTCCGCGTCCATTATCGTTTTTGAAAAACCGTATCGCATTTTTCAGTCCGGAAATTATCGGCACCATGAACAATACAAAACCAATAATTCCGGTGCATGAAAGCAGTTCTATGTACGTAGAGTGTGTATAGTAGCCAAATCCGCCCAAGCTTGCAAAACATTTGTAACCAACACCAAAAAGCATATTATCCAAAAACATTTGCCATGCAACAACATAGAGATCAGTTCTACCAGAAAACGAATCTCCATTCATTTTTTCAAACAATCTGTTGATTCCTGATCCCGAGATATTATTTTCTAAGAGATATTGAACCGCAATCATAACAACACTGCACACCGCTATAATCACAAACATTCGTTTCAAAATTCGAACTAATATTTTTCCATTGGTGTTTTTTAACAGCGAATATATATATATTCCTATAACAGCAACCGCACAAAGCAATGCACTTCGGGAACCTGTATTGACGGTAACAATAAAAAAGATACCCGCAAATATTATTCTGAGAATTCTTCCGATAAGGCCGTTATTCCGCTCATAAAAAAGCAGTATAAATATACCTATAGCCATTATCAAGCCCAAAGTATTGGGATTGTTGTGATTGCTCATGGTGATAACATAATGTTCTCCGTTTTTATATTGCACACCGTTGGACAATGCAGAAACCGCACACATCATACATACTATCATAATAGTTTTCGAAAACCATACGTAATTTTTAGTATAGCTCGAAACAACGCCCGCACAATATGTAACAGCTATAAATGAGAAATATGTAAACAGAGCATCGGTTACAATATACATATTCGCACCGATAAGCCACGCCGAAACAAGCGAATATAACCCGAACACGCCCCACCAAACAATCGTACTGTTTACAGCTTGTTTCATATGTCTCATAATCAGTATGGCAGTTAGGCCAATGATCATTAACGCCAATATTTGAAGAACACCCGGAATAGCTGTGTACTTTTCAAGATACCATCCCTCATAGATCAACAGCGCACCTGTGAGTAATTCAATACATCCAGGTAGTATAGAGCTCATCTTTATACAAAATCTTTTGTTTGTCATAACGCTTCCCCAATAAATGCCAAAATATTCTGTGCACGTTTATCTATAGTCAATGATGCTGCAGTCGTCAATGCCGCATCTGACATGCGATCCCTTCTTTCCAGATTGTTCTTCAGATCGTTAATAGCATTGGCAATTTCATCAACATTATTGGGATCAATGCGAATAGAATTTTCATCATTCAAAATATCATCGTTAAACGGCAAATTTGAGGATATGATCGGCAAGCCGCAAGCCATAGCCTCAACAATAGCATTACAGCAACCCTCCGCAAGCGTAGGAAGAACAAACACGTCTGCCGCGTTTAAATAAGTAACTATTTTATCGTGCGGCACCGGCCCTTTAAACAAAATTCCTTCACATTCAGGTTCTTCCGGACCCTTGCCTATAAAAATACTTTTTATATTTTCAAGTTTTTCTAGTGCTTTAGATACGCGTAAGCTGCCTTTTCTGTTTATAAAATGACCTACAAATGCAACAATATAATCTTCTTGGGAAAATCCAAGTTGTTCTCGAGCTGTTTTTTTATCCATAGCATAAAAAGCTTCTGTATCAATGGAATTAGAAAATACCTCTATCTTACTTCCATCGATTACATTGCTGTCAATCAACGTATTCCGATTATTACTGGATACAGCAACAACTCCGCTTACATATTCCAATTCTTTTCTAATAAAATCCAAGGAGAATTTAGACTTGATTATATCAAGCGAACTCTCTCCGTAAGCAAAAAACACTGGTGTATTATATTTTCGGCCTATATGAACAGCAGTAAGTGTTGCTGGTACTATAAAATGAGCATAAATAATATCGTAATTCTTTTTCAAGCTGGCAATTAACCTTTCGGCAGATTTTTGATGTAAACTCTGATAATGGTTGCCAAATTTTATTCCAAAACGGTTTCTGCCGGACGGACAGAAAAATTTCGGGCAATATACGTTTATCTTGCTGCCGTTTTTCGTAACTCTGACATCATGGAATTTGGGCTTATACTTCTTACCGGAAAGAAGGTCTATAAACGGGCAGTAAGGAGCAACGACATCGCACTCAACGCCCTTATCCGCAAACGCACATACTAGCTGATCCAGAAATGTGTTCACAGGATAACTGTCCAAAGGATATCTATCGGTAATAACACAAATTTTTTGTAACTGTTTCATACTTCCCCCAAATTAAATGTCCGCAAAGTTGCTGATAATAATACCGTTATTTTGGATTTTCTTCAGCGTACTGCTATTTGAAAATAAGTTATACTCCCTGATTCTCTGCTCGACAATGCGTCCAAAATACGGCGAATCATTTTCGGTTGCGGGATGGATGACAAGCTCGCCTATATGCTTTCCGTTCCACCCGATATTCTTAAACAAATACTCTATGTTTCCTGCATCGGAGCTTTTGAGGCACACAATAAGACCATCCGGTGATGAAATTCCTTTCTTATGCGCATTATGCTGCCATAAATCAAGAATTTTAGCCTTTATTGGCTCTGCTAATCTCCACTTTAGCGGCATTTTTTCTGAAGTGCCGTTTCCTTTAACGTATATTCTCTGATGACTTCGCATTTTGTTGATACCAAGCTCGACGGCAGTATCCACGAACAGGCGATAAATGTCAAAATCTACATGAGTATTCTGATGTGTATTCCAATAATCCGGCTGTCCCAACAATTCATAGTAAATGTTATACTGTGCAATCAGTTCTTTTTTTACGTCAGAGAGCGAAATAAGTTTTTTCCTAAGTCTTCTGCGAAACTCAGGATACGGATAAAACTCTCCGTTTCCAGCAACTAACGTAGGGATTTCCTTGGGCGGAAGAATGGGCTTTCCGCAAGCCAAAACCCAGTGAATACCCACAGAAATGCCACTATATTCTTTCAATTTCAATGCCTCCTTGTAGAAAGGCATATTAGTCATTACATTGGTGGACGTTATGAGTCCTGCCTCTATACCCGCATTTATTGCATCGTTAACTGCTCTTGACATACCGTAATCATCAGCAGTAATTATCAGTTTTTTCATTACTTTCTTTCCTTTTTAAACTTCATTTTCTCTATATAGAACTTTGCATAAGATGACAGTAAATACGTAACTCCCATGGCCTTTGAAAGTCTGAATACAATGCTTTCTTCTTTCTCAAACTGAATATCAAGCAATGCTGAATATGTAGCTTTGATAAGCCCCGAATGAAGCAATGAATGCTTTCTCTTTTTTCTCGAAACCGCTGTCCATACATAAATGATGCTTCTACTGTTGAATATATTCAAATACGCCTGACCTACGGTATTGTAGAGCAGATTTTCCTGACCTGCCCAGCGTCCCATTCGGTTTTCTATAGAAAACAGATCAAAAGTATTTACCTTTTCACCGCTTGATTTTATTTCTTTAAGCCACAGTTTAAGCTGACGTCTTGCGCCGCTGCTGTAATTATGTAATTTGCACAGGAAATAGGATGGTGTAGCAAAAACAGACGGGATATCCCGATGCAGTGAACACTTACCTACCTGCCCTATAATATCTCCGTTGATGATAGCGCCGTCACCAAAATACTCGTTTACAGTTTTGGCTATTCGAAGCGTACGAAAAGAGTAATTATCTTTTCCAAGAAATTTATCAACAGATCCACGCAGTTCGTCCGACACATCAACATCTTTCACCAATTTGTGCTGTATCTTTAGCTTATCGCAAATCTCAACCGGAACAACTATATCCTGCGTTCTGTCACTGTGCTCGGGATGCCTGATCGTATAACAACTGAATTCGCCTTCACTTTTCATCAGTAAGGACAGGACGACCCTGCTGTCACGACCGGACGTGATCGGACAGTAAATCTTATAATTTCGTCTGTAGTAATTAAGAAGATTTTCGATCATCGGCAATACCGTAGCCGTTGCTTCATCTACCGATATTTCTTCTTGGATAGCAGCCGAATTTACAAACCGAACTGCGGTCCGTGCAGATACGTCAACATAATGATTCGGTATAAGCTGCTTGATATGTCTGCAAGGGGTTATGTCATAAGGCATCGCCTGCGAAACATCTCCGCCCTCTCTTATTTTCAAGTATTCTTCGTCAATGCAATATTTCCTTTTATCGAAAATATATTTATAATTACTCGAACAGATAAAGCCATCATCAGCAACATAAAAAACCGGAATACTGCAAGTTGCATCTCCCTGCACATAATATTGCTCTTCATTTTTGAAAAGAAGTATGTATTTACCGCCAAGCTGCTTTTCATAATCAACGACTGCCTGAATATTTTCACAGCTTTCCATTATTTTTTCGGCGATATCGTCACTGTTTCCGGCAATCACATCAACCGCCAAACCGAATATAGCACACGCCCTTGATCCGCTTGATGCGCTGAAAAACGGTGTATTCTCATCGGTTAATACAGTGTATTTTCCAAATTCTTTTTTTACCGGCAACTCCGGAACGGAAATTTCGCCTTCGGTTATTAGATATGAAAATATACACTCACTGATCATATCTTATTCTCCGCTTTCTTCGAAAATAGTCTTGTATATTCCACTGTATCTGGCCGTAATATCTTCCCATTTAAAAGCTTTTGAAGCCTGAACAGTACTTGGTGTTATTCTATAAAAATTATTTATCACCTTTTCAATTCCGTCCGCTACGCTCTGTGCATCATACGCAGAAACACGGTAACCCACCGTTCCTTCCGGGAACTGATTGTCAAAGCCCTGTCCTTCAGAATAGATAACCGGTAACCCCTGACTCATCGCCTCTGCATACACAAGCCCAAACGACTCTGTAAATGACGGCATCACGAATATATTGTGTTTTCGGTATAAGCCCAACAGCGATTCTTTGGGTTCAGCCGGCAGACATTCAGTGTACGGGTCATTCTTAATGATCTGATAGACTTTTTTATCGGCTACTTTACCGACGACCGTCAGGGATACACGATATCCCCTCTCTCTGAGAATGTCTGCTGCCTTTTGTGTGGTCGGGATATTCTTGTTGCGATCTATACGCCCCGCATAAATCAGTTTGACCGTATCGCCTATTCTGTTTTCACATTCCGGCGCATTCTCAAACCAAAAATCATCAATTCCGTTTGGTATGATATGTACCTTTTTTTCTATGGCGTCACGGTGCTTTTGGGGGATGTATTTTTCAAAAACCTGTTTTCTATATGCATCCGACAGAAAAAATACGGCTTTTGCATCAAGCATTATTTTCAATCCCCGACGACGCAGATGAGGCATTAACCGGAAGAAATCGTTTACATCCGTATTTCTTACGGCAACCACATACGGGACTCCGTATTTTTTAGACATCTTCCGCGCACAGTTTCCGTCTGTAAAAAGAGTGTACGCGTGTATCAAACCGCAATCTTCAATATTGTAATTAGACTCAACAGCCTTACGGATTTTACGCTGCTTGTAATCAAAAAGTAGCCTATCCCATTTTTTGAAACACTCACATACAAGCACATTTTCATTGGGCTTTATAACCGCAAGGTTTCTGTCGTATGTGGGTACAAATACACTATTATCATAGCCAAGTCTTTCTAAATTCTCGACCATAATCTGGTGCAGAGTTGTGCCTATATAATTACAATTTATATGCAATACCCTCATAACAATCTCATTACAGTCTCCAATACCTCATTCCGCTGGATTTAAGCTCGGACACTTTATAGAGTCCCTTAACATCAATCAAAACTTTTTCGGAATCGTCGCACGCCTTAAACAGCCTCTTAATATCGTCAAGACTAAGCTGCTTGAACTCATTGTGAGCGACAGCAACGATAACGCAGTCCGCATCGCTTACATCCTCAAGCTTTGTAAGCGAAACTCCGTACTCGTGCATAGCATCTCTCTCACTTGCCCAGGGATCTACAACTATGGGGGAGATCTCATATTCGGCAAAACGCTTAATAATATCTTCAACCTTGCTGTTTCTCGTATCGGGACAATTCTCCTTGAATGTCAAACCGAGAATGACAACCTTTGATTTTTTCGGTGCTTGTCCCACCGCGATCATATTTTTAATAGCAGCATCGGCAACGAACTTGCCCATACCGTCGTTCACTATGCGTCCGTTAAGAATTATCTGGCTGTGGTAACCCAACTTTTCCGCCTGATATGTGAAATAGTATGGGTCAACGCCGATACAGTGTCCGCCCACAAGACCGGGACGGAAACCAAGCGCATTCCACTTCGTATTCATACCGTCAACGACCTCGTTGGTGTCAATATCCATTTTATCAAAGGCCATGGCAAGCTCGTTCATAAATGCAATATTGATATCGCGCTGACTATTCTCAACAACTTTAACTGCCTCGGCAGTTCTTAAGTTGCTTACAGGATATGTGCCGACTTCGATAACGATATCGTAAACTGCTTTGATAGTCTGGAGTGCTTCCTCGTCGCAGCCAGATACGATCTTCGTAATATTTTCAAGTCTGTGAACCTTATCACCGGGATTGATTCTTTCGGGAGAATATCCCACCTTGAAGTCAACGCCGCACTTAAGACCGGATTCCCTCTCAAGGATCGGCACGCATACATCCTCCGTGCATCCCGGATATACTGTAGACTCAAACACAACATAAGAGCCTTTGGTAAGATTTCTTCCGACGATCTCTGATGCACCGATTACGGGTGTAAGATCGGGCGTATGGTCGGTATTAACCGGAGTAGGCACTGCCACGATATGGAACTTCGCCTTCTGCAGGTCCTTTTCATCGGAAGTAAAGTAAACCTTTGTATTCTCTATGGCATCGTCGCCGACTTCTTTGGTAGGATCGACACCGGTTTTGTACAGCTCAATTTTAGCTTTGTTTAAATCGAAGCCAATAACGTCTATACCTTTATTGGCAAATGCAACGGCAATCGGCATACCCACATAGCCAAGACCTACGAGAGAGAGTTTTTCTTGTTTATTAATCAACTTTTCAAAAAACGACATATCATTCAATCCCTTTCCGACTTTTTATATTTGATTTTTTTTATGCATCCCCAAAATAGATTTCGCAATGTTAATATACACGCGGAAAACGTATTTTTATGTTCAGCTGTTCTCCAAAGAATATAGTGATGCTTGATCAATTTCAGCTTACTGCCGCTCGAAATAGACCCATCATGCTTTATATAATACGATAAACATTCCGGTAGCCTGTAGCACGGTGTTTTTTCAACAATCCTCAACCACATGGCATAATCGTTATTTTTTCTTATGGGTTCAATTTGTATAAGCCCTACATATTCGCGGTCATACATAACGGTTATTGTTGAAAAATAGCAATAATCCTTCATTTTCCTTTTGTTAACCACGTCTGGGCCATAATAAACATAGGGTAACCAAGAACCGTTCAGTTGTATTTTATAGTCAGTATATGTAAACTTATATCCGGTCCGGTTCATAAAATCGATCTGCTTTTCAAGCTTTTCGGGATGCCACAGATCATCACTGTCCAGAAATGCTATCCATTTACCGTTTGCTTCTCGCAGCGCACGGTTTCTCGAAACTGCAGCACCGCTGTTAATATCATTTATTATGTATCTTATCCGTGAGTCAGATAGATAACCGCTCACAACATCATCCGTATTGTCATTTGAACAGTCATCCACGATAATAAGCTCCCAATTTGTGTACGTCTGCGCCAATACCGATTCTATTGTTTCTTTTATAAACCGCCCCGTATTATACGATGGCATTATAATTGACACCAAACCGCTGTCCATACCTTACACCTCTAACAATTTTTGTGCTTCTGCCTGCTTCTCATCGTAGATTTCTTTGTCGATCTTGCCTTCCTTCATCAGCCAATCGCCGAAATCCATATCGGACACAGTTCCCTCTCGAACCGTATCGCTTCTTTTTAAAACCTTACCCATGGTCTGCAGTATTATTTTCACGTCACCAATAAATGTAATGCCGCTGTCAATATACTGCAGGTCATACTCAAACTTCTGTTCCCACGTAATATTATTGCGCCCGTTTACCTGTGCAAGTCCGGTAAGACCTGGGCGCACATCGTGACGCCGCCTCTGTTCGGGAGACATAAATATCATGTCGCGTACAAGCTGTGGTCGCGGTCCGACTATCGAAAGATCTCCGCAAAGTATGTTTATAAGTGACGGAAGCTCATCAGCAGATGTAGAGCGAAGAAATTTACCGTATGCGGGAAGCCTTTTATCATCCGGCAACAGTTCTCCGTTGGAATCGCGAGCATTAGTCATTGTACGGAACTTTATAAGGTAAAAGATTCTTTCAACACCGGTTTCCTCTTTCTTTCCCGGACGTGGTTGAACAAAAAACGGATTTCCGCTCATTGCAACTGCACCAACCGCCATCAAAATCAAAAGAATCGGAGAAAGTACAATAAGAGCCAACAGGGACAAAGTGAAATCCAAGATTCGCTTAAAAAACTTTGCGTACATATGTGCCCCCCGTTCGCATCACTCAAAGCAAGATCGAACTATTTCGATTACTCTGCTCTGCTCCTCTGCAGTCATCTTGTTATCGCTGGGTAAACACAATCCACGTTCAAAGATATCCGCGCCGACATCCGATACTGAGCCTGCAATATAAGCATTGGTTTTCGCACGTGCCGAACCACAGCGCGTTACAAATTCGTGCATACGATACATCGGCTGCATATGCATGGGTTTCCAGATTGGTCTTCCCTCGGCATTGTATTTAGCCAATGTTTCCAAAATTTCTGTCGGACAAGTTTTGCCTGACTCTTCTATGTACAGTGCACTAGAATCATCCCTGACTTGTTTACACATATAGTCCCTGTCTATAATCATCGCGGACAGCCAATAATTAGGCTTGGTATCAGGCACGATAGGATTCATTTGAACCGGAAGATCCTTAAATCCGTCAAGGTATCTCTCATAGATTGCTTTTTTCTGTGCAATATGCTCCTCAAGATAAGGATACTGACCGCGAACCACGCCGGCTACCACATTGCTCATGCGATAATTGTAGCCCACCTCTTCATGCTGATACCAGGGGGCGTTCTCACGCGCCTGTGTAGACCACTTGCGCACCTTGTTGGCAACTTCAATATCGTTTGTCAAAAGGCATCCGCCTGCCGAGCCGGTTATTATCTTGTTACCGTTATAACTGACAGCAGAGTAATCACCGAACGACGCGCACTGTCTGCCGTTCACTGTTGCACCCATAGCCTCAGCGGCATCCTCAATAAGAAGCGCGCCGTGCCTCTCGCAAATCTCCTTAATAAGATCGATTCGTCCGGGGAAGCCGTACAGTTCAGCACAAACCACCAATTTCACATCCGGATAAATTTCAAACGCTTTCTCAAGAGATTCCGGGTCCATATTCCAGGAATCCGCTTCGGTATCAATGAATACCGGAATGCCGCCCTCGTAAACAACAGGGTTCAAGGTAGCATCAAATGTCATATCGGAGCAAAAAACGCGTTTACCTTCAAGGACACCGTGGCTGATCGGCGGTCTTCCGTAAAGGGTCTCTCCGGCATGCTTTACGGCAAGATGAAGTGCGGCTGTGCAGCAAGACAGTGCCACCGCATATCTCATTTCCGATTTTTTGGCGGCAATTCGTTCCACCTCATTTATGTTCTCGCCTACGGTACTCATCCAGTTGGTATCGTAAGCCTTTTTTATGTATTCCATCTCGTCACCGTGCATTGTTGGGGTGGCAAGCCAGACTTTTTTATCAAACGCTTTCATCAGAATTACACCTGTCGCTTTCGCTGTATTTTATATCATTTACGCCTTAGTAATAACGCAAATCAAAACTTTGCTACATTATGTATATAGTAACATACACAGTTAGTATATCACATAAGTTGCGATATGTCAAGCATTATGAGCACACATAGCGCAGTTTTTTAATCTTTTTTACTATTTGCTATTGAAAAAAAATAAGAAATATGTTATAATGTGCTAAATGATGATTTCGGAGGACTATTAATATGACTGCACAGCAAAAAGGGCTAATCTTACTTGTAAAGAGTGCCATCACCGGACAAGCTTATACATTGCCCGAGGATTTTGATATAAACGAGGCTTTTGAGACCGCAAAGAAGCACGGAATTACCGCAATTATTTATTACGGTGCCTACAACTGCGGTGTTGATTCAAAATCCGATGCGATGAAAGAAAATTTCCTCACCGTCTACAAGCACATGATGATATGCGCAAAACAGGATTCGGAAATACAGCGGTTACTTGATGCTTTTGAAGCAAACGGTATAAAATATCTTCCCCTCAAAGGCATCAACATAAGAAAGCTTTATCCCAAGCCCGAAATGCGTCGGATGGGGGATGCCGATATACTTATAGATGTGGCACAGTACGATCAGATACATTCATTGATGCTTAAACTCGGGTACAGCGAGGAAAAGCAGTACGATCACGAGCTTCCTTGGGTTTCAAGGACAGCTCGCATAGAGTTGCACAAGCGGCTTGTCCCCAAAAACAACAAGGATTATTACCGTTATTTTAAGGATTGCTGGCGCTCGGCAAAGCTCAAAGACGCAAAAAAATATGAATATCAATTATCCCATGAGGACGAGTTTATATTTGTGTTTGCTCACTTTGCTAAACATTACCGCAGTGCAGGCATAGGAATTCGCCATTTTATAGATCTATGGGTTCTGAAATCAAAATATACAGACTTGAACATCGAATATGTGCGAACAGAGCTTAACAAGCTGGAACTTCTTGAATTTTACGATAACATTGTAAAAACGATTGCTGCATGGTTTGAAGACGTCCCCCTTGACGAAAAATCAGATTTTATTACCCAGGTAATATTCACAAGCGGAGAATACGGAAAAATTAGCACATCATTAACATCACGTGCACTTATAGAGAAAAAGGACGGTAAAACCGTTGCCGATATAACCCGAAGAAACATTTTCAAATCCTTCTTTGTAGATTATGACACTATGCGCGTTAAATACCCTATTCTCAATAAGCTGGCGGTTCTCCTGCCACTCATATGGATAATTCACTTCATAAGGCGCATATTCCAAAAAAACAAACTTAAGTCATTTATAAAAAGCACCTTTACAGTCAAAGACTCCGAGGTTTCGGATTATCAAAAATCCCTTCGCTTTGTAGGTCTTGATTTCAACTTTGGGGACGAAGAAGACTAAATAAAACCAAACAAAAAGTCCGACAGCGGCACTTCATTTCGCCGTTGTCGGACTTTTTCTGTATATTCCTCAGCACATAAGCACCTTGCGGCACAGTGCCGAAATTCCTTCCGTCCTCAAAAGAAACTCATATATCCTCTCAAGGTTGTCCGGATCGTATTCCACCTCTTTGGAATAATTTTTGGCATCGCTCTCAAGCTCTCCGCCCATTGCCGCTATCATAATAAGGGATGCGGCAGCAAATTTTATGCACAGCGATTCCGGAAGCTCGAAGTAATAACGAAAAATAAAGTATCCGGCAAGACGGCAATATCGCTCATCATACACACATTTAGGATTCTCAGAAAAAGAATTTCCAAAATCACTTTCCATAAACTCAAGGGAGCAGTACAACTCGCGAAGTCCACCGTATACCGAAAAATCCGCTCCATCATCATTGATAAGCTTAGAAAATCTCTCTCCAAGGCTGCCTTCACCGCCTGTAATATATTCAATCAGCGAAAACAGGCGTGAAACATCCTCATTAGTTTGTTTATCCGGCGTCTCGCCGTCATCCTCGCAAACGAGCATGCAAGGCTCCGAAAGCCATAGCTGTGCCGCCTCAGGACAGCAAAGTCCTACGCCTACCGCAGTGACGCCGTCCACACCCGAGTAAAATCTGGGATGCTCACGGCATATGTCGCACAGCGACTCTTCCCCAAGGCGTATAATAAGCTCGCACAAATTATCCTCACGCAAAAAGCGACAGCGCTCTCCCTCGCGGCAAAGCTGTACACCCTCATCGCACGGAATAAGCCTTTCACGCACAAACGCCCCATCTTTTCCCTGAATTGATTCGTAGTATTCCGCCGTATCAGAGTCTACATCTATCTCCCAACCGGCACAGCAGGTATCCGTACACTTTGATGCTGTGCAGCGAAAGCTGTCATAAAATTTCGTCTTTATTATCATCGAAACATTCTCCAATGTCCTAAATATACATGGTAAATATAAAATCAGAGTTGCATATTGAACCACTTTGATGAATTCATTATACCACACATATATCGTAAAATCAACACATTTCCTATTATCAAAGTGCCTTGATAAAATATTTAGTTAATTTTTTATGAATAATTTGAAATTCCCACGATTTTGTGATACAATATATATAGGGGAGTTTTGCGTATTGGCGAAACACACCGCGTAAGTATCATTTGTGAGGGATTTATAGCTTTATGGAACATATCAGATCGGCGTTTTCGTATATATGGAGCATTATCTCGACAGGATCGGTAATTGATGTAATTGATATTGCCATCGTGGCGTTTGTGTTCTATTATCTCTACAAATTCATACGCGAAAGACGTGCAGGAAAGCTTGCGGTGGGCATACTTATCCTGCTTTTGGTCATGCTCTTAAGTGATGTTCTTGAAATGCACGCACTTGCTTTTATACTCACAAATATTTTCCAGGTCGGTATAATTGCTCTCATAATCCTGTTTCAGCCGGAGCTTCGCTCTGCTCTTGAAAAGGTAGGTGCTGAGCCTCTGCGCGGACTTAGAAATATCGGTGAGGGCAAAGCCGGAAATGATACTCCGACTCATGCCATGATAGGTGAAATAACTCAGGCTGTATGCGATATGGCACTTGACAAAACAGGAGCACTTATCGTTATAGAGCGTTCTACAAAGCTTGGAGATATTATAAAAAGCGGCACTGTGGTCAACGCGAATGTCACTGCATTCCTCATAAGAAATATATTTTTCAACAAAGCTCCGCTTCATGACGGCGCTATGGTAATCCGCGACGGCCGCATACATTCCGCAGGATGCTTCCTGCCGCTGTCCACCAACGATGATATAATAAAAGACCTGGGCACACGTCACCGTGCCGCAATTGGCATGAGTGAAAACAGCGACGCCGTAATAATCGTGGTATCCGAGGAGACCGGCACTATCTCCATAGCACTTGAAGGTCATCTTCGCCGCAATTACAGCTACAACACGTTAAAAACGGAGCTTTCTCACCTGCTGGCAACCGAGGATGACGGAACAAAACAGCAGAAAAAAGCCGCACTTTCCATTTTTGCAAAAAAGGACGATAAATCGGAGAAATAATCACACTGAAGGGGTATATCTTGATGCGCAAAGACACAAACAATTCTGCCGTCCAGGGCGAATATGAACAGCACGTTGCCGAATCAGGCGGAGATTACCAAGTAAATACAAGTAAATACCAGAACGCTGTTGCAAAGGTCCTGTGCGTGCTTGCGGCAATTATTCTCTGGTTCTATGTGGTGGGCACAAATACCGCTATTGAAGAAAGAGCTTTTTCAGGTGTTCCCGTATCTGTAAAAAATGCCGACACTATTTCTTCAGAACTTGGTATGTCGGTGATAAGCGGATATGATTATACCGTGGATCTCACTCTTCAGGGTGCAAAATCAGAGCTTGACCGTCTTTTTGTAGAGGATATCAGTGTATACGTGGATGTGGGAAATATCAAGGAGTCCGGAGAGTACTCCCTTGAGGTTAAAGCCTCACTCCCGAGCGGAATATCGGTAGTCAAGCAATCCGCAAGCCTTATTCGTGTGTATATCGACAAGAGTGTTTCCATAAGCGTTCCTTTAAAGGTAGAACCGCATTATTCTATTGAGTCCGCATATGAGCTTGGCGTTCCCGTTCCGAATGTAGAAACCGTCAATGTAACAGGTCCTGCGGCGGAGCTTGAAAAAATATCCTGTGCCCTGCTCTCTCTTGACCTCGGACGCATAAACAAATCCATAAGTGCCACAGGCAAGCCTATACTCATTGATGAAAGCGGTGCGGAGATAACAAATGCCTATGTAAAGCTTCAGACAAGCGAGGTATCTGTACACGTTCCCGTATACACATATAAGGATGTGTATTTTGCTCCCGAGTACAAGCACGGATTTTACAACTCATCAAATGTAGCGGTAAGATTCTCCCCTGAATCCATAAGAATAAAGGGAGATCCCGATGTGCTGTCGGCAATTGACGAAATAAATATTCCAATCGACGAAAAAAGCGTTCTTGACGACGGTGTGTTTACCGCTGAGATTCCATACATTGATAATGCAGATAATGTAAGCGGTCACACAGAAGTAAGTGTTTCAATCGTTCACAAGAACACAGACACACGAACCATGAATGTCAACAATTTAGTAGTCTTTAACCCCGACGGACTTGACTATATTCTCGAATCCTCCTCTATTGATGTTACATTCCGAGGAACAAAGCAGCGCTTATCACTGCTTAACCAGAATAACGTCACAGCGACGCTTGATCTTGGAAGTGTCTTTGATGTACCGGGAGTTCAGATGCTTCCGCTGAAGATCACCATAACAAACGCGCTGTCGAGCAACGTCTACGAGATTGGCACCTATGAAATCGGTGTTCAGATAGAATAGGGCTTTATACGGGCTGCCGCATTCCTTTGCAGCCCGTATTGAATTTTAATTTGTTTACAGCTGCTCCTGCGTATCATATACTTATTTCGGAGAACCAAATGAAACGTCAAATAATCGTAAAAAACATAAAGCTGCCGCTTACAGCAAGCGTTGAAGATGCCCTCGCCGCGGCAAGGCAAAGACTGTCATTATCGGACAGCGAATACATCAGCGCAGCTCTTCACAAGCGCTCAATTGACGCACGCAAACGATCCGGAAATACCCCATCTTTTGTATATTCCGTAACCGTTGAATGCGACATAAGCGACAAAAAGGCAGAAAAGATCAGCGCCTCTGCCGACACAGAGCTTGTGTGCCGCGAGAACCTCAATATAGTGCGCGGAAGCCGCAGGCTTGAATCCCGTCCCATTGTAGTTGGATTTGGACCGGCAGGAATGTTCGCGGCACTTATGCTTGCCGAACAGGGTTACCGTCCTCTTGTTGTTGAGCGCGGCGGCGACATAGCAAAACGAAGCTCCGCAGTGGCGGAATTTATTGCCAGCGGCAAGCTTAACACATCAACAAACATACAATTCGGTGCAGGCGGTGCCGGAACCTTCTCCGACGGCAAGCTTGTGACAAGAATAAACGATTCCAGATGTGCTTATGTGCTTGAGCGTCTTGTGGAATTCGGTGCGCCTGAGGAAATACTCTGGCTTGCGAAGCCACACATTGGTACAGACAAGCTCCTCTCGGTAGTAGATAACATTTCAAAGCGCATATGTGAGCTTGGCGGCGAAATACGGTTTGACACACAGCTCACAGATATAAAAACAAAAAACGGAGCTGTTGTAAAAGCCGAGTTCACCTCAAAAAGTGTTCGCGATGAAGCCAATTGCGACACAATGATACTCGCCATAGGTCACAGCGCACGTGATACCTACGATATGCTGGCATCCCACGGAATAACGCTTGTTTCAAAGCCGTTCTCGGTAGGCGTCAGGGCGGAGCATCTGCAGAGCGATATAGATGCGGCACTGTACGGTGACGCGGCTGACCTTTGCGGCAAAGACGGCAAGCGGATTCTCCCACCGGGAGAATATGCCCTTTCCCTGCGTGAAGCGCAGAGCGGTCTCAGGTCAGATTCTGCTCGCGGCGTATACACATTCTGTATGTGCCCCGGCGGCGAGGTCATGGCATCGGCAAGCGAAAAATACGGTGTCGTCACAAACGGCATGAGCCGCTACGCCCGTGACGGAAAAAATGCCAACGCCGCCATCGTTGTATCCGTATTTCCCGAAGATGTGGGCCCCACATGGCGCGACGGCATAGAATTTCAAAGAACCCTTGAGCGCGCGGCGTACAGTGCCGCCGATACGGGTGAGCACGATTACCGCGCTCCTGTTGAAACCTTAGGCGATTTTCTTGACGGAAAGACCTCGCACTTTACAGAGCCTAAACGCGTTATGCCCACATACCGGAACGGCATATATACACTCTGCGATATGTCTGCGATATTGCCCGGATTTGTGTCGGATATGCTGAAGAAGGGATTCGCAAACTTCGGACGGAAGCTTCGCGGCTTTGACGCGCGCGACACCGTACTTACCGGAGTTGAAACCCGCACATCATCCCCTGTGCGCATACCGCGAGGTGAATCGCTTACCTGCCTGACGGCAAGCAATCTCTACCCCTGCGGAGAGGGTGCAGGTTATGCCGGCGGAATCACAAGTGCCGCAGTTGACGGTATAAACACCGCCATGGCACTGATGCGAGAGTGGGCACCGATTGAATAGTAAAAAACGTCCGAAAGCGTGAAATCACGAGTTTTCGGGCGTTTTTTTCGCTTTTTCTCGGCATAATTTGGCATAAATCGGTTTTAATACAAAAAAATCGCGGATATTTCAAGTTTTTTTCTAAAAACTATTGATTTTTTTCTGTATATCTGTTACAATAATGCTATCACATTAAAGCGATGTGATTTTAAGTGTGCACGCACTATACCGTGTGTGTGCCTGCGATTTGTTTTACCATCTCTTTCCGGTCATCCGACGCCGATTCTGTCGGAGCATTGGTTCGGGGTGTTTTTTTTCGTCAGGCGCCGATTCGCACGGCGGCACCGCAATGTCTCTGCATTGCCGCACGGCTCAAAATATTATCTGTTTAAAGGAGCAATACACAAAAAATGGACAAAAACAAAATTATTGAGCTGAAAAACATTACCAAGGAATACGACGGAGAGAAAATACTCAAGAGCATAAATCTTGATATTCACGACAAGGAGTTTGTCACTCTTCTCGGTCCTTCCGGATGCGGAAAAACTACAACTCTCCGTATAGTCGGCGGATTCGTTACACCTGATGAGGGCGACGTTTTCTTCGACGGCAAGCGTATTAACGATATGCCGCCCCACAAGCGTCCCGTCAACACTGTATTCCAGAAGTATGCACTGTTTCCTCATCTGAACGTTTATGAAAATATCGCATTCGGTCTGCGCCTCAAGAAGCTGCCCGAAGCCGAGATATATGAAAAAGTCGAAGAAATGCTGACCATGGTCAACATGAAGGGCTTTGAATCAAGAAACGTAAACCTGCTGTCCGGCGGTCAGCAGCAGCGCGTTGCAATTGCAAGAGCACTTGTAAATTCCCCGAAAGTTCTGCTTCTCGACGAACCCCTTGGCGCGCTTGACTTGAAGCTTCGCAAGGATATGCAGAACGAGCTTAAAAATATCCAGAAGAAAACAGGTATAACCTTTATATACGTTACCCATGACCAGGAGGAGGCACTCTCCATGTCCGATACCGTGGTTGTCATGGCTAACGGCGAAATACAGCAGATAGGCACACCTACCGATATCTACAACGAGCCTGTAAATGCTTTTGTAGCTGACTTTATCGGCGAGAGTAACATTCTCGACGGTGTTATGCTTGACGACTATCGCGTTAAATTCTCCGGAGTCGAATTCAAGTGCCTTGACGCAGGATTTGAAAAGAATGAGCAGATCGACGTTGTAGTGCGCCCCGAGGACGTAGACGTTGTTGCACCCGAAAAGGGTATGCTTTGCGGCACTATATCCTCTGTCACATTCAAGGGAGTCCACTACGAGATCATCGTCAACATCGGCGGATTTAAGTGGATGATACAGACCACCGATTATTCCGCTCCCGGTGAGAAGATAGGTCTTTACATCGAGCCTGATGCAATACATATAATGAAGAAGTCCGAATTTTCCGATATGTTCGGAGATTATTCCACCTACAGCGATGAGATGGATCACCTTTCCGACCTTAATGAGGAGGACAATTAAGAAGATGAAAAAAACAACACTTCTTCATCGTCTTGCTACGGCTCCGCATATTGTCTGGTCAGTGCTTTTCATTATAGCACCGCTCATTTTCGTGGTATACTACGCATTTACGGACAGAGACGGCAATTTCACCCTTGAAAACCTCACCGCTCTTGCCGGAGCTGACTATGCGGAGATTTTCCTCCGTTCTGCCTGCTTTGCGTTTCTGGCAACCCTTATCTGCCTTGTGATTGCTTACCCCGTAGCATATTTTATAGCAAAAGCATCTCCCAAGGCACAGAAGATACTTATAATTTTAATAATGCTCCCCATGTGGATGAACTTTCTTATCCGTACATACTCGTGGATGGCTATTCTTGAGGATACGGGCATAATAAACTCGTTTCTCGGACTTTTCGGAATCGGACCTGTACACATGATAAATACCGCAGGAGCGGTTATTCTCGGTATGGTATACAACTTCCTGCCGTATATGATCCTCCCCATCCATTCTGTACTGAGCAAAATGGACATCCGCGTAGTAGAGGCATCATCCGACCTCGGATGCAACACTCTGCAAACCTTTACCAAGGTGATAATCCCCCTCAGCCGTTCCGGCATAATTTCCGGAATCACCATGGTATTCGTTCCCTCTATCAGTACGTTCTATATCTCCCAAAAGCTTGGCGGCGGTAATTTCGACCTCATCGGTGACACCATTGAGCGTCAGTTCCAATCCGCGTACAATTACAATCTGGGAGCCGCAATATCCTTTGTTCTCATGATACTTATAATCGTATCGATGTCCGTAATGAACAAATTCGGTGACGAGGACGGAGGTATAATAGCATGAAAAAGACGCTCAACATTTATACCGTCCTTATATTCATCTTCCTCTATGCGCCGATTGCCGTTCTTATACTGTTCTCGTTCAATTCATCAAACAGTACGGGAGTATTTACCGGCTTCTCGCTTAAGTGGTATAGAGAGCTTTTGTCTGATTCCGCAACGCTGAACGCACTTAAGAACACGCTTATTCTGGCACTTGCTTCCTCTGCCGTTGCTACAATCCTCGGCACTCTTGCGGCGGTTGGAATGAACAGAATGAGAAACAAATTTATAAGCGGTGCAGTAAATACTATTACCAATATCCCCATGATGAATCCCGATATCGTTACGGGTATCTCTCTTATGCTGCTGTTTGTATTTGTGGGCACTCTTGTTAATGCCGACAGCAATCTCAGCTTCTGGACGGTACTCATTGCGCATATCACATTCAATCTGCCTTATGTTTATCTGAACGTGCTTCCGAAGCTCAAACAAATGGAATCGGCACTGCCTGAGGCGGCACTTGATCTCGGTTGCACTCCGCTTCAGTCGTTCTTCAAGGTTGAGCTGCCAAACATCATGCCAGGTATCATCTCCGGCTTCATCATGGCATTCACCCTGTCCCTCGACGACTTCGTTATAAGCTATTTTACCGTGGGCAACGGCTTTGAGACTCTGCCCATCCGCATTTATTCCATGACCAAGAAGCGTGTTACCCCCGATATGTACGCGCTTTCAACGCTTATTTTCATCGTGATACTTGTCCTGCTTCTGCTCTCCAACTTCCTTGAGGGAGATCACCACAAGAAGCACAAGACAAAAAAGCGTATGGGCGCAAACCGTGCAAGAAAGGGAGGCAGATAAAATTGAAAAAAAACATCTTATCCGCCCTTTTAGCGATTCTTGTTATTTTCCTTGCTCTTGCAAGCTCGTCCTGTGCCGCTGAGGAAATAATCGTACTCAACGTTTACAATTGGGGCGAATATATCTCCGACGGGGCTGAGGATACACTTGATGTTAATGCCGCGTTTGAGGAATACTACTATGATACCTACGGCGTAAAAATGCAGGTCAACTACACAACCTACGCAAGCAACGAGGACCTGTATGCTAAGCTTAAAAGCGGTGCTACCGGGTATGACATCATTATTCCGTCCGACTATATGATACAGCGCATGATTTCGGAGGATATGCTTGAAAAGCTTGATTTTAGCAACATCCCCAACTATGCGTATATCGCCGATAACTGCCGCGGACTTTTCTATGACCCCACGGAGGAATACAGCGTTCCCTACACCTACGGAATGATCGGCGTTATCTACAACACAAAGAAAATTGACGAAGCCGACACCGGCTCGTGGGAGCTTATGTGGAACGAAAAATACGCCGGACAAATTCTCCAATTCAACAATTCCCGCGATGCTTTCGGTACAGCTATGTACTTTGCAGGCATTGACCCCAACACCACAGATCCTTCCGAATGGGAGCGTGCCCTTAATCTTCTTGCAGAGCAGAAAGGTATCGTACAGAGCTACGTTATGGATGAGATCTATAACAAGATGGAAGGCGAAGAAGCCGCAATTGCCGCTTATTATGTAGGCGACTATCTGTCAATGGCAGAAAACAATGAGGCTCTTTCCTTCTTCTATCCCGTGAACGATGACGGAGAATATGTGACAAACGCATTTTTTGATGCCATGTGCATACCGAAAGGCGGTCAGAACAAGGAAGCCGCCGAGCGGTATATAAACTTCATGCTCTCCGAAGAAATCGCCATTGCCAATGCCGAGTATATATACTACGCTTCTCCAAACAGACTTGTTTTTGAAAACGCGGACTATATAGACTACATGGGTGAGGAAGGAATGGCACTGCTCTATCCCGATGATATTGACTTTGCCGAGCTTTACGCAAGCTATGCCTACAGAGACCTTGACAAGGATACGCTTGGAATGATGAACTCGCTCTGGGAAAAGCTCAAAATCGACAGCACCACCCTTGGTAATGAAATTTATATTTCATGCGCCGTCATACTTGCTGTTCTCATTGTATATGCACTGTTTGTATATATAAGAAACGTGAAGAGAAGAAGATTCTACTCCAAATAAGCAAAAATAGTCGAGCCGATATCTTTAAGATATCGGCTCGGTTTCTTATTTCGTTATTTTGTCAATAGCTTTGTTTTCACCAAGAAGTGCCACCGTTTCAGTTCCGGAAAAAGGCTTTGTGGGATCGGGAGAAATATTCATATTTCCGGATTCACTGTCACTGACAGCCAGCACCGTTACACCGTACCTGCGTCTTACATCAAGCTGTACAAGGGACTTTCCTACCCATTTTGAAGGTACGCTGACCTCTACTATAGAATGGCTTTCGGAAAACTCTATATACTCAAGTACGTTGTTTCGGTCGAGAATGTGGACTAACTTTTCCCCCATATCCCGTTCAGGGAAAACAACCATATCTGCACCAACTTTTTCAAGCACCTTTCCATGCTGTTCACTGCCGGCACGTGCAACTACCTTTTTAACTCCAAGCTCTTTTAGCAGTATAGTGGTAAGGATGCTGTCATTTATGCTCTCCGCAGTAGCAACCACCGCACAGTCATATTCCTTAACACCGGCTGCATGAAGCACCGCTTCATTTGTGGGATCGCCTACAACAGCGTTGGTAACAGTATCACTCATTGTGTTTATGATATCCTCGTCAATATCTATAACCAGCACCTGATGATCTGTCTTTGCAAGATTAACCGCAAGAGTTTGCCCAAATCTGCCAAGACCTATTATACAAAAGCTGCGTTTTCTGTTTTTCATAATTGTTTCCTTTCTCTATGAGTCATCCAATCATCATGTTAAGTTCAGGATAGCTTATACAGCTATTTTTTCGTGCACGCCGCAGGAGTACGGAATAGGTTATAGTAAGAATTCCTACTCTGCCGAAAAACATAAGTATTATTATTGCAAAGTGTGATGCACCGCTAAGTGTTGGGGTAATACCGAGTGACAATCCAACAGTTGCAATTCCGGAGAATGACTCGTAAAGGGCATCAAGTACCCTAACATCGGGATTTGTGCCTGTAATAACAAGTGTTGCCGCAAGCACCGCAAGCAAATCTATTCCCACAACAGTAAGCGCACGGCTGACAGTTTCGCCTGTTATTTTGCGCCGCATTACCCCAACCTCCTTGTCACCTCGCGAGAATGACAGGACTGCAAACAGGAGCACACCGAAAGTTCCCACCTTAATACCGCCGGCAGTCGAACCGCTTGCGCCACCAATAAACATGAGAAGCATTGATATAAGTTTGGCAGATTCGGTCATAGCACCGTTGTTTATCATATCAACACCGGCTGTACGTGTAGTGACAGACTGAAAAAGTGCGCCGAATATCTTGTCGCCTACGGATAAATTTCCAAGAGTTGCAGGATTGCTCCACTCGTATACCAAAATAAGAATCGTTCCGCCGAATATAAGTCCCGTGCTAAGCATAATCACAAATTTGGAATAGGGGGAAAATCGTTTTCTTTCCTTAAAGAAATTCACAGTGTCGTCCCATATAATAAATCCTATGCCTCCGATAATTATAAGAATCATCGCAGTAATTCCGATAATATAATTTTGGCTCAAGCTTGTGAAGCTGGAAAAATCGCCGCCATATCCTCCTGTTCCGTCAAGAACATCGAATCCCGCATTACAGAAGAATGAAACCGCGTGAAATATACCATAGTATATACCTTTCGCAAGCCCGAAAATCGGGATAAACTGAGTGGCAAGTACCGCGGCACCGATTGCCTCTATCGAGAATGTACCAATAATTATTCGCCGTATAAGCCGTACTGTTCCGCCAACTCCGCTAAGGCCCAAGGCTTGTGCGGCAAGAAGCCGTTCACGGGGAGTTATTTGACGTTTTATGAATATAGACATCATAACTGCCATTGTCATAAAGCCAAGACCGCCTACCTGTATTAAACACAGTATAACGACCTGTCCGAAAATACTCCAATGTGTACCGGTATCCTCAACTACAAGTCCGGTGACGCAAGTAGCGCTTGTGGCAGTAAAAAGTGCATTTTTGGGCGACGTAAAGCTTCCGTCTGCCGATGATACCGGAAGCATCAGTAAGATCATACCGGCAAGTATAAGTGCAATAAACCCAAACAGTATTACCTGTGTAGGGGTCATATGCCGCTTGATATCTATTTTCTTTTTAACACGCCGCAGGTGGTTTTCGGCTTTATTACTCATTTTCATTCCTCCCCACAAGCTGAGCATTAAAGAAACAGCGTAAAATTGCAGCAGTGCTGCCTGCTGCATATACATAATTATACCTTAAAATTGCACCTATGTCAAGTGTACCCACTATTATATGAGGGGGTATTATAATATCTATGTAAAATTTGTACAATCAGGGAATAAAAAAAATCAAATAAATTTTCAAAAATGTTCTTTTATTTTAGTTGATTATATGATATAATATAAGAAGTGCTATTATAAGCGCGAATTATGCCGAAAATAAAGCAAGTAGGCAAAAATCACATTACACGGTATGTAAATATGCTTGAAACACTAAAAAACTTAAAAAATCTTATCGTCGTTTCCGGGCATTTCGGTGCCGGAAAGACAAACTTCGCTGTAAACCTTGCTAAAGCCAAGCGGGATGCAGGTTTTGCCGTTACACTTATGGACCTTGACATCGTAAATCCATATTTTCGCGCCGCCGACAACGTTGCGGAGCTTGAAGCCCTTGGAATTCGGTGCATCGTCCCCGATTTTGCCAACACAAACGTGGATATTCCCTCGCTTCCCCCCACTGTCCTCGGAGCACTTGAGTCACACAGCCGAGAAAGCGGCAGAGTCACCATTATTGACGTTGGCGGCGACAACGGTGCGGTGGCACTTGGGATGTACAACCGCTTTTTTAGGGACGGCGAGTATGAATTACTGTATGTACTCAACAAATACCGCCCGCTTACAGAAGATGCGGACGGGGCTGAGATGATACTCAGAGAGATCGAATACTCCGGGCGTCTTCGTGCCACGGGAGTGGTAAACAACTCTAATCTTGGACGCGAGACGACCGCACCCGACATCATAGACACCCACCAATGGGCAATCGAGTTTGCCGACCACTGCAAGCTTCCGCTGATATGCACCTGCGCCGACAGCTCGTTTTTTGGAAGTCTTTCTGATATACCGGATGTATTCTTTATTGAAAACGCTACAAAACAAATATTCTAACCAAAACAAACTAAAACGGAGGAAATACTATGAACAAAGTTACCTTTATGGAAGATCTTTGCAAGGGATGCGGACTTTGTGTTCTTGCCTGCCCGAAAAAGATCATCTCCCTCGCCGGTGATAAGCTCAACAAAAAGGGATATCACCCCGCAGGAATCACAGACCAGGATAAGTGCATTGCCTGTGCTATGTGCGCAACCATGTGTCCCGATGTAGTAATCAAAGTCGAAAAAGATGTATAAGGAGATATGAAATGGCTAAGAAAGTACTTATGAAAGGCAACGAAGCTATTGCAGAAGCGGCTATCAAGTCCGGATGCCTGCATTTCTTCGGTTATCCTATCACTCCCCAGACTGAAATTTCCGAATATATGGCAAAGCGTATGCCCAAGGTCGGCGGCCTTTGCCTCCAGGCAGAATCCGAGGTGTCTGCTATCAATATGATCATGGGTGCGGCTGCCTCCGGCACTCGCTGCCTTACCTCCTCATCCTCCCCCGGAATCTCCCTTAAGAGTGAGGGTATCTCCTACCTTGTAGGATGTGATCTTCCCTGCGTTATCGTAAACGTACAGCGCGGCGGTCCCGGTCTTGGCGGTATTCAGCCCTCTCAGCAGGACTACTATCAGGCAACTAAGGCAAATGGTCACGGTGACGAGCACGTTTTAGTTCTCGCTCCCTCCTCCGTTCAGGAAATGGCACAGCTTACAAGTGAAGCGTTTGATCTTGCGGATATTTACAGAATGCCTGCCATGATCCTTGCAGACGGTGCTCTCGGCCAGATGATGGAGCCTGTTGATTTCGAGCTTGGCACCAAGCGCGAAATTCCCGAAAAGACATGGGCTTGCAACGGCACAGAGGGAAAGCGCAAAAAGAACATTGTAAATTCACTGCTTATTGACCCCACTGAGCTTGAAGCATCTGTTCTCGCACGCTTCAAGAAGTACGACGAGATCGCAGAGAAGGAAGTTAAATACGAGGAATACAAGTGCGACGATGCCGATATTATCATCGTTGCTTACGGAATCACCTCCCGTATCTGCAAGACCGCTATTGCGGCGGCTCGTGCAAAGGGCATCAAGGTTGGTCTGTTCCGTCCCATCACCCTTTGGCCTTATCCTAAGAAGCAGCTTGGCGCTTATGCTGACAAGGCAAAGCATTTTCTTGTATGCGAGCTTAACATGGGTCAGATGGTTGACGACGTTAAGGTTTCTATCGACTGCAAGAAGCCCGTATCTTTCTTCGGACGCACAGGCGGTATGATCCCCTCTCCCGACGAGGTTCTTCGTGAGATCGAGAAGCTCGCCGCAGCGCTTTAATCAAGGAGGACAATAAAATGGTAGTTTTTGATAAACCGAAATCTCTTTCTCCGGTGCCGTTCCACTACTGCCCCGGATGCACTCACGGTATAGTACACAGACTTGTAGCTGAGGTCCTTGATGAGCTTGACCTTTGCGGCAAGACAGTAGGTATCGCACCTGTAGGCTGCTCTGTATTTGCCTACAACTATTTTGAATGTGACATGATCGAAGCGGCTCACGGACGCGCTCCGGCTGTTGCTACAGGCGTTAAGCGCACACATCCCGACAATATCGTATTTACATATCAGGGTGACGGCGACCTTGCCGCTATCGGTACGGCTGAAACCGTTCACGTTGGCGCACGCGGTGAGAATATCACCATTATCTTCATAAACAACTGTATCTACGGTATGACCGGCGGTCAGATGGCTCCTACCACACTTCCCGGTCAGGTAACAACCACCTCTCCCTACGGACGTGACCGCCGCATTCAGGGTTCTCCCATCCGTGTCTGCGAAATGCTCTCCACCCTTGACGGTGTTGCATATGCAGAGCGTGTTGCGGTGAACACCGTTCCCAACATCAAAAAGGCTAAGGCGGCTATAAAGAAGGCGTTCCAGAATCAGGTTGACAAGAAGGGACTTTCCATAGTTGAAGTTCTCTCCACCTGCCCCACAAACTGGGGAATGACACCTGAGGCGGCACTTGAATGGGTAAAGACTGATATGATCCCCTTCTATCCTCTCGGTGTATACAAGGATGCTGACGTAAAGGCACTTAACCCCACTTCCACCAAGGAGGTAAACGAATAATGACTACAAACATTCTCCTTGCAGGCTTTGGCGGACAGGGCATCCTTTTCGCAGGAAAGGCTATAGCAAAAATGGCAATGGATTCCGAGCTTCAGGTATCCTGGCTTCCCTCTTACGGTCCTGAGATGCGCGGCGGCGCGGCTAACTGCTCGGTTATCGTTTCCGATGAGGAAATCGGCTCTCCGCTGGTAGTCACCCCCGATCTTCTTATCGCACTTAATCTTCCCTCATTTGAAAAATTCGAGCCGAGTGTTAAAGCGGGCGGAAAGCTTATTTACGATTCCTCGCTTATCGACAAGACATCAGGAAGAAGCGACATCGAGGTATACGGAATCCCCGCTACCGCAATGGCATCCGATGCAGGTCTTACCGGCATGGCAAACGTGATCGTGCTCGGCTATCTTCTTAAGATCACCGGACTCTTCGAATACGATGCGTTCCTTGAGCACATGATCTCCGGTATTCCGGCAACTAAAGCGGCTCTTATTGAAAAAAATAAGGCAGCACTTGAAATGGGCTACAAATTCGCAAAATAAAGAGTAGTCTAAGTACAGTAAAAATATCCCGAAGGCTTTAAAGCCTTCGGGATATTTTTTAGTGGCAGGAACCGCCCTCGCAGGAGGTCTTCTTCACAAAAGATTCGCAGTCAACACACTCACAAACCGTGGGATTTGCTTCGTGGGTTGCAATACGCACCTTGTTAAGGGTGCAGTAATTTTCATTGCCGCAATGATATTCACACTGCTTTACAGAACATTCGATGGAGGGATTTGGAGACTTGTTTTCCATGTTTTTAACCTTCCTGATCCTAATAATATGGAGGTCGGATGCATTTCCGACTTCGATATTATTCTGTACAGCTTTGTGTACACTTAATCAGGAATTTTTTGACAGTTTAATCATTACTTGCTGATTTCTAAGCAGTTTTGCCGCGCCGTCAAGTGCCAAAGAGCAATCAGAAAGCGGTTCTGCTATTATTTTAGGCAAATTATCTTCGCTTACCCCATTTTTCGAAAGAGCCTCTATAAGTTTCTTTGAAATTTTGCAGTCTTCGGAATTTTCGCAGGCAATATGTACGGTTTCGGGGTCAATTACCGCGCAAATATGATAGAGCACATCAACAAGTGAATCCCGTGAATCTATTATGCGAGAGAATCCGCCCGCACATCCGTGTGCACCGCTGTAGAGTGTGTTGTTGTATGTAAGCGCACCGTCGGCTTTTCCGTCAGCGAACAGGCGTACCATTACCGCCGATGTATGTGTATCTGTTCTTTCGGAATTTGCAAGAGCATATACCCTTGCTTCTTCCACTATAAGCTCCGGCAAGTTTCCCATTTCACTCTTAAATGTTTTGGCAAATTCCGCAGTTTTTCCTTCAGGCACAACAACGCCCATCCCAAGAAGCTCACCGCTGAACATCTCTGTAAAATTACCGAATGCACCAAGCCATATTTCACCAATTGATTTATCCGTTTCAGTGTATTCGTGAAGCACGTTAAGTCTGAGGTCACAAATGCGAACAGTGGTACGGCTGTGGGACATATCAATCAAAATCATGCCCTGCTCCGACGGTATTGAACAAACGCCGCTTCTGCGTCCTACACCCGAACGTGACTGCTTGTATTCCGACATCAAGCCACATCCGCGCAACCCGTCAACCGCCTTACCTACGGTAACGAGACTGAATCCCGTAATATCTGAAAGCTCCGCGCGGCTGACCTCGCCGTACTGTGATACAGCCTCGAAGACCGCCATAACGCTCGTACACTCATTTTGCATAATTTATGAAAATCCTTCCTAAACGGCTATAGCAAAAAACTTTTTTCTAAAATCTTCTGTCATCCACCGTTTGCGTTTACATACTATGATTATACATGAATTTTTATTTTTTGTCAACATTGGTATTGCGGATGTTATATGCAGTATCCCCGACGCCCTGCATTTCATTATCTGAAAAGCTTCCTATTAAGATTACAGCAGTCTCAAATATTCTGAATATGTCGCCGTTTACAGTCGGCTCAACAAGCCAAAAATAAATATTTTGAAAAATTTGGCCAACCTACTTGAAAAAAGCAAAGAAATAATATATAATGAGTGATACAAGAAGTTTCGAAAGGTACATACACCAAGTAGGATACTCTGCAAACCGATCCGCGCGGTATAATTCCCGTCGGATATTCAAATATTATTTATATGGAGGTTTTACCATGTTTGAAAAAATCGTAAGTATTTTCGTTGATCAGCTTGGATGCGATGAATCCACAGTAACTGAAGATGCAAGCATTCTTGAAGATCTTGGCGCTGACTCCCTCGACTTTGTGGAAATGCTGATGGCTGTTGAAGAGAACTTCGGCATATCTATTCCCGACGAGGAGATACCCAATATTAGAACGATCCGCGATTTTATGAACTACATCGAAAATAATATGTAATATTTACATCTGATATAGCGTGGGCTGTCTTTTTTAAGACAGCCCACTAATTATTATAACTCTCTGCAAAAAAAGCCCCGAATCTTGATATGCACCCCAAAAGTTAGACACTTTTGGAGGTGCATATTTTTATGGACAAAAAGAAGCAAAAGCAAAAAAAGTACTCGTCAGAATTCAAAATATGTGTTATAATGGATATGCGGGAACACCATCTAGGATATCGAG
>JAEIGA010000465.1_pt1 | contig 59484 bp, 38 predicted proteins | sample 9270691 | NCBI WGS metagenome assembly JAEIGA01 (sample SAMN17057246, study PRJNA624740) | gut metagenome | biome: biome; isolation source: fecal sample | host: Bos grunniens | place: China: Xizang | collected 2019 | reverse complement strand
GGATACAATTGTTCCTTGTATTCCAATTCGTCTAGCAAACTGAGTATAAGTCAGATTTTCTTTGTTTATAATCTGTTCTATTCTTTCTCTTAGTGTTTCTGTATTATTCATATGTAAAAATTATTTTTTACAAATGTAGTAATAATTTTTTAAACAAAAGTAAAATTTTTACAAAAATATAAATATACAAATGTGAACTACATCACATTTATATGCTTACAAATGTAATATGTTATTACACTATTGTACAGTTTTTATGATTAAATAATCTACAATTATAATAGTATTGATGCGCACAATAGAGATACAATGCGCACTCTATTGTACTTATTTTTATATAAATAATACTTACTAATAGATTTATTTATAGATATTTATCCATAAACTATAAGCTTTTGTTGTTTGGGAGTAGAGAATAGAGAGCTATTTAAGGTAATTTCTATAAAATAAATTGAGTTTAGATGATCTTTAAGAGCATTTGCTTCAGTTGATTGTATTTATATGTGAGCGATGCGACTATTTGTGTAAAATTTATGTTGGGAGCTTTGATTTATTAGCTGTTTTCCTATTTTTTGTGATATCGTTAAGGATTAATTCTAATGTATATCGTAAATCTATTTAACGGGTCTTTGATAAAAGGTTCTTAAGGAACAGTATTTAATATAGGTCTCAATAAGACATATTATGCATTTATACACCAGCTTACTAGATTATTTTATCCCATAGTTAGATAAGTTTTATTTAATAGTCTGCTAAACACGATTATTTAGCGAAATTTCAGTTGTTTTTGAGTATAGACTAAATTATGTTGTTCATAATGTTTACAAACATTAATTTAAAGTCAAATACTTTACTTTTGTTAAATACAATTATAACTTACATTATAGATAGTCTATTTTACTATTATACAAATGGTTAACTTATGAAATCATATTCAAAATTCTGATTTTAAAGCGACTTATTTAAAATAATTTTATGTGATTTTATTGTATTTGTAATGCTTTTCTCATTCTTTAGAGTGAAATTTATCAAAAAGCATTCAATTTAAATAATTACTTTAAATTTATCATTATAAATAGCTGATTTTCAAAATCATACAATTTTATATTTACTAAAAATATAACATTTTTTACATTTGTATAGTAATTGGGGTTAAATATATAAAGTTTTACTTTAATAAATTGACAATAAAATATTAATAATCAATTTAATAAATAGTATAAATAAGAGTTGTTTTATAACAGAATCAATCACTTCTCTCCTATTTTTACATTTCTAATACTTTACAAATGTGCATATAAATTATATTACTAAAAGAATCTGTTACTCTAATATTTATAACAGTAATTTATAGTTACAATTGTAATATTTACAAATGTAATTTATATTGCTTTAATTATCATCTAAAACAGATGTACAAATGTAAATTGCACCTTCCCTTTATATGTGCGACTTTATGAAGAGTTTATAAATAGTCTTTATAATTGTAATTAAAGAATCTTTACGAAGTTTAAATTTCTATTCTTGTTAAAGAATCCACTTTGTTATACCTATTTTGCACCAATATTACTAGTTACTATTAATTTATGCTTTATGTGTATTAATGATGAAATTAACTTAATTAATTTTTAATCAGAATATTACGAACTATAATTCAACATTTAAACTTTGTGAGAATTGAATATTTGTTTTAGAATCGATGTAGAATAAAGAATTTTACAATTTCAATTGTTTATAAAGATTATTATTCCTTATTAATATGAGAATAAGACAATAAGTCTTAATAAAAATTTTAAAAGAATAAAGCGTGTGAATATAATAACAAAACATTTAAGAAGAATCACTATAGATACAAAAATAAGTCACTGGCTTTATTATTTGGATGCACTTTCAAATTGTCAAGTCAAGAAAGTAGATTTAAAGACTTGATTCAAATTTAAATGGAATTAGAGGTGTCGCACATGTTTTAAATCAGTTGAGACTCTCCCTTTATTTCAATTTTATTAGGCAAAAATAAAAAAACAACTTCTATGCATGATAAACAAAGAAGTTGTTTTCTAATTGTATATAAACTTTCTACGAATTATTTTTCCTTAGTTCTAATTAAATTTACAGTCCCTTTCTTTTTATATTCGACACCATCAGTACCCATAGCTTCAATATAGTAAAAATAAGTACCGATATCCCCTAATTTTCTACCAACATAACCATTCCATCCAGTAGTTATATCATCAGATTCATACACTTTACGTCCCCATTGATCATAAATATGACAACTATAAGTTGCAATAGAACGATAAGCAACACGGAATTCGTCATTTTTACCATCACCATTTGGAGTAAATGCATTAGGAATATTCAGTTGAGATTCAGCAATTGTGAAACAAGCATAATTTTTATTATCACAAATACTATCATTTCTAATGTTGCTAACGATTAATTCGATGCAATACAATCCGGGGTCTGCAACCTCGTAACCATTAATATTTTTTTCAAACAATACAAAAGCATTTGAAAAGTCACCCTGTTCAGCATTAATATCCCTGATGATAGCCCATTCATAATGGTTAGCCAATTCACTTGAATTACTATTTAAATTGATTAATAAAGGTCCGGACGAACGAAAACTACTCGAATTAGAAATCGCTTCATCAAAAGAGCTAACAAATTTAAGAGTGCTATCAATACCTTCGTCCCCCTCGTGTAATACTTTTGCAGTAGTATTCATATTTGGGAATGCAACAACAGCATGAGTTATGAACGTATCAGTAACGACTGTGTATTTATTGTTTTTTATTGTTGCATCAATAACTTCAAAAGAAGTATTTAAGTAAGGAACAGGATTAATGGAAATTTCATCACTCTCTTCTAAGTTTTCTTTTACATTCGTCTCTGTTGGACCATCTTCACCCTCTTTCAATGTATTGTAACTAATTGTTAGATTTCTTGAAATTTTCTTAGTCTTACCCAACGCTGTTTTATAAATCATTGATGGTACAATTTCAAGTGTTAAGTCTTTGCAGTAAATTGAATCTTTGCTCCATTCCAACGTTTTTATCTTTTCAAATTGAGTGATCCAAGTGAAGGCTGTTTTTTCTACAGATTCATTATCCGAAGATACTTTATAAGTAAACAAATATCCACTATTCGCAATAGGAGATTTTATTGTAACCATTTGTTTTTCAGAATCAATTAATACATTATTTGATTCAACATCAAAAGTGTCGATAGTAGTTTCATTAAATACAATTCTACAGCATTTAATAGATGAAAAATTAATATTTTCATCAGAGAAATAGAAATAAGCCCCCTCAAGATTTGAGAAGATTAAACACTCTCCTTTCGTGTTATTTGCAACACCAAATTCTTCAGGAATACTAAAAGTTTGAGCACATAATTGAGCCCCTAAAAATAAGAAAAATAGAAAACTAAAAATCTGTCTTTTCATTCTAAAACGCACATTATAATTTAGCAAAGTAATTCAAGTTGCAATATTACAATTTTTATTGCGATACCCTTTAAAATTTCACTAAAAAAATTTTAACAAAGATAGAAGTTAGTAACAGATACCTTAAATATTATTTAGATCCTATAATCCTATAAGAGAGATTTTTTAACCCCACTTCCATTATTTTGTCGATAAATTATCCACATTACTCTATTTTTCATAAATAAAATTTTTATAAAAAAAAAAAATCTCTAATTTTGTTTTGAATGTTCTATAAATAACAAAAATTGAGATGAAACGAATGAGATTATCTATTATGCTAACATTGGGATTAGTTTTGTTGCTATCGTGTTCGTTGGTACAATCAAAAGAAAATGTTGGAGAGTTAACGGAAGTAGAAGCATCCAAAATTATAAAAAAGTTATCGAAAGGTGAAGATATTGTATTAATAAATAGTATAATAAAAGGTGATTTAGATTTTACAGAATTGAGTGATTACACGCAGTTATCCTCGCCGACCCAATTAACAACAACAATATCTCAAACTATATATTTTCAGAATTGTGTTTTTATGGGAAAGGTGGTTGCCCATGACAAGTCGTTGCATGGTAAAGAAAATCAAAAGCAGTATGTATATGAAAAAGTTCACTTTAAAAATAGCGTAGTATTTTTTGATTGCGATTTTCGAGATATTGTTAATTTCAATGAATCAACATTTGATCGAGGATTAGATTTTAATCAAGCTGCTTTTAGAGAGAAAGTTACATTTAATCACATATCAACATTAGGATTGCAAAATCAGTTTGTAAATATCATTGCGGAAAAATCTTTTCAAATGATCTCCTCTTCTTTTGTTGGTAATCTAAATTTCAAAGGGGCGAAATTCTCTGACGAAGTCAATTTTCAGGGGATAACAGTGTATGATTTACAAATGAGCAATATAGAAGTTCAAAAAGAAGTATCACTATCTAATGCCTCTTTTATGGGTAACCTCTATTTTAATTATGTTACATGTGGGAATACTGTATCATTTGCATTTTCAAGATATTTGGGTCGAGTTGACATATTACAATGTCAATTTAATGGAGATGTATCCATGGAACGAGCATTATTTTATGGGCAGGTCCGTTTTAATCGATCTAAATTTGAAAAAGACATACAATTAGTTGATAGTCGATTCTTCTTAGAACCTGAGTTGAAAGATATTATTGTTACTCAACCGATTAGTATAGAAACAATAGAAAGTAAAACGATAAAAATAAATCCTTAAAAATAGAAATTATGATTAAACGATTAAAAAAGAGAGTTGTTTTCTTTATGATTGCATTATGTCCTTTTTTCTCATCATGTGATGAGGAGGTCATTAATACAATTATAGATGTTGCATTAGAATTTTTTGATATGTTGGGATACAACATGGAAGATGAAGTAGTCGATGATCAAAATACTACCGATGAAATCACAGATGTTGTAACTGATACAAAAGTAGATTGGGAACCTTATTGTCCACCAATTGGAAATCAAGGTAGTTATGGAACTTGTGTGGTATGGGCTACAGCGTATAATTTGAAGACTGCGCTTAATATGATTGATGGAACATGGAGTACTTCCAATAAAAATAGTGCACTGTATCAATGTAGTCCTGTTGATTTATGGCACTTAATGCCTTCAAATAGTAAGAGTACCCAATGTAATGGTTCTAATTTTGAACCTGCTTTTCAAGCTATGATAGACAAAGGTGTTGCAACTATGAGCAGTGTTCCTTTTACCAATTCCAAAATGGTGTGTGACTATGTCACAGGAAAAGGCTCCTCATCCAACAAATTGGCAGAGTATCGTATTGTTGCATATAGTTCTGATTTAACCTCTGATGGATCTACTTATGGTATGAATGAAAACAATATCAAAAATTACCTAAAAATGGGTCCTTTAGTAGTTGGAGCAAAGTTGGGAGATCGATTTATGGCTTGGAATAGTAGTGATGTAATATCTTACGACACAGACACATATCAAGGTCAACATGCATATCATGCGATGGCTTTGGTTGGTTATGACGATAGCAAAGGTGCTTTTCGTTTGAGAAATAGTTGGGGTGCAGATGATTGGGGTGATAATGGTTCTATTTGGGTTGATTATGACTTTTTCTTTGAACAATTTTGTTTTGGTGTTTGGAGAGCTTCCAATAGTGAGATTTCCACAGCTTCAACGAAATCCTCAACAGGAAATGATGTAAAGATTACAGTTCTTTCTGATAAGGCGATTGACAACGCTTCGAGACATGTTACATTTACCATTGAAAATAAAGGTACACATACAATTTCAACTGAGAATTACCCTATTACTTATTTGCTATTTAAAGCAAAGCATTTGGCAGAAAAATATTGTGTAATTGAGTCTTTGGAAAATCGTTCTATTTCACCGGGTGAGATAGAGCAATTTGAAGTTACATATTCTATTCCTCAAAATGCCAAAGATGGTAAATATTATTTAGCACTAATAGCAGATCCTTACAATGAAATCGGTGATGATAATCAAAGTGATAACTTTAGTTTTGTTACAGGAAATAATATGGAACCATTGTACCTAACAAGTGGTTGCCTATCATATATTCCGGAAAATATAGTAGAGGTTAGGAATTTGGTATGTGACAAATTTAAAAATGCATATAGAAACAATGAAATTAAAACATCATTAATAAGAATGAAGAAAAAACAGTAGAATCTTCATTCAATTTGGGCATGAAATTTTGATTTATATACTATTTGAGGCTATGTTAAATTAAGCATAGCCTCTTTTTTTTAGGATAAATAGCAATCAATCCCCTATCTTTAAGATATTTTAAGCATAAGATAAATTTTTGCTAATTTAGAGTGCGATAATCAATTATAGTTTGATTATATTTGCAGAAGAATGGGAAATCTATAGTTTTTATAATTTCCTCTAATAAGAAGAGATCTGAAGTATGAAAAAGTATTTTTTATTAGGTTTATTATTTTTAGGGAATTTAACCCTTAGTGCAACAAATTCAGGGATGGATTATCCTATTAAAGTTGTAAATGGAAAGAATTATTATGAGTACTCTGTGCAAAAGAGTGAAGGTTTTTATTCTATTTCAAAGCGTTTCGGAGTAACAGAAGAAGAGATAAAAGCTGTAAATCCAGGAACAGAAAAAGGATTGACATATAATTCTGTAATTTTAATTCCTATAAAAGAACGTTCTTATAAAATACATAAAGTAGATAAAAAGGAGACGTTGTATTCTTTGTCAAAGAAATATGATGTAACATACGATGATTTGTATGCATTGAATCCCACGTTAAAAGAAGAGGGTTTAAAATTTGGTACAGATATAAAAATACCAGAAAGAAAGACTGTTACAGTTCAGACAATGACTGTTAGTGATACCATAAAAAAGATAAAAAAAGAGAATAAACCTACATTTACAGTTCATGATGTAAAAAAAGGTGAAACTTTGTATAGTATTAGTCGTTTTTATGGTATTGTTCCTGAAGAAATTATCAAATTAAATCCGGATGCTGCCGAAGGATTGAAAATAGGAAAAAAACTTATTATACCTCCTGTTTTCACAAATACAGCTATGAAGGAAGAAGACAGAAATAAGAAGGCAGTCAATTATATATATCATACCGTCAAAAAAAGAGAGACTTTATATAGTCTTTCAAAGAAGTATTCTATTAAGAAGGAAGAGATTATACGTTTAAATCCTAGTGTAAATGATGGTTTAAAAGAAGGAATGGTAGTTATAATTCCTCCGGCGTATAGTAATACAATTCTTACTGTTCAAGATTCATTGGCGATGGGTCAAGATTCTTTAGCAATTGCAGATTCGCTAGCTAACGACTCAATATTGAATCTTCAAAATTTATTTGTTCGTTCTACTACTCCTAAATCAGAGATAAATATTGCAATTGCACTTCCGTTCCAACTAAGTAAGGTTACTGATAAGAGTAAGATAGATGGATATACAAATAAATTCTTAGAGTTTTATCAAGGATTTCTTATAGCTATAGATAGTTTGAAACGTTCTGGTCTTTCATATAATTTGCATATTTTTGATTCAGGAAAGAGTGAGGAAGAGATTAGAACAACTTTGGAGAGTTCGGATTTAAAAGATTTAGATATATTGATAGGTCCAGCTTATACTGCGCAAATTAAACCCATGTCTGAATATGCTATGAAGAACAATGCGAAATTGGTAATTCCGTTTTCTTCCAAATCAGATGAGACGCATATAAATCCGAATATTTTTCAGATTAATACACCTCAGGAACAGTTAAACTTTTTAATGGCAGAGTTGTTTATCAAGGAGTTTAAGGATAAAAATATTGTATTATTAAAATTTTCAAATGAGGATTATAATGACAAAAAGTTATTTTCAGATACATTATCGAAAATGTTGACTGCAGATAATATTCCGTTCCAAAATATTGTTTTAAGCAGTATTTCCAACTTAAAAAAGTGTGTTGTATCATCTAAAGAAAATATAATTGTTCCGATTACAACAAATCAAGTTGCATTGAGTCAGGTTTTACCAATGATTAATATGTTGCAAACCGATAAGATTAAAGTATCTATTTTTGGATTTACAGAGTGGCAAAATTATCAAAGTATCAGTAAAGATTTATTTGTATTGAATACTTATTTTGCTACCCCATTCTATATTGATTTTCAGAATCCTGAGGTTCGTTCTTATTTAAAGAATTTCAGACGTTTTTATTTGGCAGAACCAATGAATGCTCAAACTCAGTATGGTATGTTAGGTTATGATTTGGCGATGTATTTTTCTACTGCGGTATCTAAGTATGGTCATGATTTTGAAATATCGTTAGATTCTGTTAAGTGTAATGCTTTGCAATCTCATTTTCATTTTAGACGAATATCTGAAATTGGAGGATTTTATAATGACAATATCTATATAACAAATCATAATGATATATCAGGGTTAAGCGCTGTTAATGGTGTTACAATGGAAAAATATCCAAAGTTTAAAAAAGAGAGCATAACAAAAAAAAATAAGTAATTTATGCGTAAGATATTTTTCTCTTTGTTTTTGATCTTGTTTCCAACTCTCCTATTTTCTCAATATCGAAGAGATTTTGAGCAGGAGATTGATTTAGGAATTTCTGGTGGTGTTGATTTTTCAAAGGTGAGTTTTTTGCATAATATGCAAAATAGAATGAACCAATTAGGGAATCAATCCTTTACTCCTAACTATCGTTTTGGAGTTGTTTGTAGGTATATATCCCAATATCATTTTGGTTTGCAAATTGAAACTAACTATGTTAAAGCTGGTTGGGAAGAATCTTTTATAGATGAGTCCGGTTCTTGGTATGTTTTGGATTCTGAAATAAATAAAATGGTTGATATTGCCGGTTTGTTAGTAAGTAGAGATATTTCTTATATTGAGGTTCCTTTGTTAGCTCATATATATTTTGGAAAGCGTAAGGTTCGGTTTTTTGTAAATATGGGACCTTTTGTTAATTTTATCATTGATTATGGTCAGTTAAATTTAAGTGGTGTTGACGAAGACTTACAGAAACTGGTTCTTAAAGATGATGATCCAAGGCTAAGTGATGATTATAGATCTGTTGGATACGGAATAACCGGAGGATTAGGTCTGAATTTTATTTTTGGCAAGATGCACTTTTTGTTAGAAGGGCGTTTTATGTATGGTTTTTCTGATTTATATAGTAATAATAAATCAGATGTTTTTCAACGATCTAATAATCAATTGTTTAATGTTACTGCATCGGTTATGTTACCAGTTGTAAAATTTAAAGGTGATTAATAAGCATTTCAGGAGAAAATTAATTCGCATAGATAAAACAAAAGAGGGTGTTCCATTTTAGGGCATCCTCTTCTGTTTTGTTTATGTTGTCTACTCTTGCGCTATAGCGTTACACAATAAAGTAGCAAAAGATGGAAGAGACTAGAAACAAGTATGTTAAGCGAACACAATAAGATTAGTCTATCAAAAAGAAAAATAAAAAAATAAAAACATAAAAAAAAAGCAACACACAAAAGAGTCAGCTCCATTGTGTGTTGCTAAAAAGATATTTATTTTATCCTAATAATAAAACAAGTATTAATTTTGTAACACTTATTTAGGACTAGTCATTTCCATAAAAAAAAATTCCTTTTCTTTATTTATAATGCTTTATTATAATCATCTCAGTAGAAAATAGAAATTACTCTTCTACTTTAACCTCTAAGCAAAGTTCTTTTAGTTGTTCTGTATCAATAGCAGAAGGAGAATCAATCATCACGTCTCTACCAGAATTATTTTTAGGGAATGCGATACAATCTCTGATAGAGTCTAAACCTGCTAACATAGAAACCAAACGATCCAAACCAAAAGCTAATCCACCATGAGGAGGGGCTCCGTATTTAAATGCATTAATAATACAACCAAATTGATCCATAGCTTTTTCTTGAGTAAATCCAAGCAATTCGAACATTTTGTTTTGCAATTTTGAGTCGAATATACGAATAGAACCACCACCCAATTCTACACCATTCATTGCCAAATCATAAGCATTAGCTCTTACTTTACCTGGGTCGCTATCCAAATATTGAACATCTTCTAGTTTTGGTGAAGTAAAAGGATGATGCATAGCATAAAAGCGTTGTTCTTCTTCTACCCATTCAAACAAAGGAAAATCAATCACCCAAACAGGTGCAAATTTATTTTTGTCTCTCAAGCCTAGCTGTTCACCCATTTCCAAACGAAGTTCATTCATTTGTTTTCTAGTTTTATCAGCATCTTCACCACACAAAATAAGCATTAAATCTCCAGGTTTTGCATTGAATCTTTCAGCCCATTTTCTCAATGCTTGTTGATCGTAAAACTTATCAACACTAGATTTAAAAGAACCATCGTTTTCATATTTAACATATACCAAACCTTTAGCTCCAATTTGAGGCTTTTTAACAAAGTTTGTTAAAGCATCTAATTGTTTACGAGTATAATTAGCACACCCTTCTGCACAAATACCAACAACAAAATTTGCAGCATCAAATACAGGGAAATTATAACCTTGCGTAAGATCTTTCAGTTCCACAAACGTCATTCCAAATCTCATATCCGGCTTATCAGAACCATAAAGTTTCATACAATCATGCCAAGTCATACGAGGGAAATTTCCTTCAAAATCAATTCCTTTTACAAATTTAAAAATATGTTTAATCATATTTTCGAACAAGTTTAAGACATCTTCTTGTTCAACAAAAGACATTTCGCAATCGATTTGAGTAAATTCCGGTTGTCTATCTGCCCTTAAATCTTCATCGCGGAAACATTTCACGATTTGGAAGTATCTGTCAATACCCGCCACCATCAATAGTTGTTTAAATTGCTGAGGAGATTGAGGTAATGCATAGAATTGTCCTGGATTCATACGTGAAGGAACAATAAAATCTCTTGCCCCTTCCGGTGTGGATTTAATAAGAACAGGAGTTTCAACTTCTAGGAAATTTTGACTATCTAAAAAACGTCGAACTTCAAATGCAATCTTATGACGAAGTTCCAAATTACTTCTTACTGGATTTCTACGTATGTCCAAATATCTGTATTGCATACGAATATCATCACCACCATCTGAATTATCCTCAATAGTAAATGGAGGCACTTCTGATTGATTCAAGATTTTTATATCTTGAGCAATAATTTCTATATCTCCGGTAGGTATATTTTTGTTTTTACTACTTCGCTCTTCAACTACTCCAGAAATTTGCACAACCCACTCTCTTCCTAATTTATTAGCAGTTTCGCAAAGTTCTATATTTACCTCTTCGTTAAATACAACTTGTGTGACACCATATCTATCTCTGACATCAACAAAAGTCATACCTCCCAATTTTCTTGTCCTTTGAACCCATCCGGCAAGAGTTACTACTTCACCTTTATTTGAGAGGTTTAATTCTCCACATGATCTTGTTCTATACATAATATTTTAATGCTTTTTGCAAAGGTACAAAAAAACGATGGCTATTTTTATTAAAATCTTCTTTTTTTATTCAAAAATGTAACAACGATGTTGGATTATATTTTTGTAATCACTATAAGATGATAAAATCTCTTTTTCTTTTATGTGGCACACATATTATTTCTTAGTTTCCCTATTATTTAAGAATTAGGATTATTAATTATTTATACCATAAAAAAAGTGAGGAAATATTTTCCCCACTATTATAATTAATACTTTTTATTATTGTGCTTTTACTGTCTCTTGGGAATGGATATCATCAGGCATTTCATCTTCGTTTATATAAACAACAGAATACCTAGTAGCATTCTTAGGATCCATCACTGTAACACGAAACTCTCCAGAATCATACTCATACAGTCTTACATAATACTTATCCATCGTTGTTTTTTCCATACATTCAAATTTGATAACCTTATGATTCTTTTTTCTTGTCCATTTCTCTGGTTTATCAAAGATTTCAAATTCTTTTTTCTCTTTATTTATCATATCTGATAAAACAATGTGCTTATTGGCCATATCCAAAGAAACATAAGTTTGACTTTGTTCCCATGGTCCCCATACGTACATTCCATTTGACTTTTGAGTCACTTGTCCCTTAGTTTCTCTAAAAGATTTAAAATAAGCAACCTGTGCTGATACATTTATACTAAATAATACCAACAGAACTACTACTGAATATTTTAATATACGGTTCATAATCAAAGACTTTTAATAAATTTAAGGATTAACAACCCAATTTTTATTGTGTACCACTCCATCCTTTTGTGGATTTGTCAAATATTCTTGAGTTGGAATCTTTATAAATAAATTTATACGCTCTTTATTAGTTATTTTATTTGTTCTTAGCCAAGGATTTGCATCTTTTAATAATTGATAATTTATCCCCCTCTCAATTGCAAATTCTGTTAAATTAGGAACACAAGAGTCAACTTTTACGAATTCTGCTTTCATCGGATAGTACAAATCCTCTTTTTTTAAGTAAAATCCTAACGCTTTAGGATTTTCGAGTACAAATTTAGCTAAAATAATTCTAAAAACATAACGATTTGTCTCTTCACTGAATAACATATCGAAATAATTTTTAGTTTTTTGCACTTCAATTTGTTTTAAGACTCGTGCCAAACCAGTATTGTAAGCGGCTGCTGCCGTCACCCAACTGCCTGTTTTTTCATACGATCTTTTTAAAAAATCACAAGCTGCAGCTGTTGATTTTTCAATATTATATCGTTCATCAACGTCATCATTCACAATTAAACCATATTCTTTCGCCGTTGTTGGCAATAATTGCCATATTCCAGCTGCTTTAGCAGGAGAAATTGCTCTTTGGTCTAAATTACTTTCTATCAGTGCTAAATATTTAAAATCGTCCGGAACACCTTTCTCCTTTAATATCGGTTCTAATATTGGGAAAATTTTATTAGCTCTTTTTATCATCAAAAACACCTGAGAGTGCCAATAACTAAAACTTAATAACTCTCTATCAAAACGCTCTCGTAAGTAGTAATTATTAAGATCAATACTTTCACCACAAAAGGTAATTATTTGAGGGATTTGTGGAGTCCAATAGCCATTATTTGTCTCATTCTCGTAGGTGTTATTTGTTTGATTTTCAGCAGAACAATTGCAGCAAATGTTCAAAAAAATAATCCCTAAAATCATCCATTTTCTTTTCATCTCTCTATTTTTATTTTTCGTTAGTTATGCATGAAAAACTAACATTGGTGTATCAGTATGGAAAACCATTTTTCTAGCCATACTGGGGTTAAACAATCTAGTAAATAAATTTCTTTTGTGCGTGGTCATTGATATGACATCTATTTTATTATCATGGATAAATTTGTCATAGGCAGACAATATATCTTCTCCATCCAATAGATGATATTCGAATTCAATTCCCGGATAATGTTCTTGAAAGTATCCTTTTATACCACTCAATTTAATCTCAGCCCAATTGTCATTATTGTTATTATAATGAATAAAGTGCATCTTAAAGTTATATGGTTTTAAGAAGGAAACCAATTTCTCAAAAGCGATTAAGTCCTTATCCTCAAAATTGGTTGAATATGCAATATTTTTGATATCTTCGATTTTATTCAACAAAATATTTTCAGGAATAGTAAATACCGGAACCCGTGAACGTTCTATGATTTCAGCGGTTACACTTCCAATCAAATCTGCATCCTTTTGATCCTTTCCTCTTGTTCCCATTACAATCGCCAAAGGTTTATGACGTTCTGCATAACCTAGTATCTGTTCCTCGGGTACTCCTTCTCTTATTACTTTTCTATACTTAATATTCGGCCATATTCCGGATGCAATTTTTTCATCTATAATAACACTTAACTTATCAATCTCACTTTTGGATTTTTCAAATACTTTTTTTATTGTATCATCATCTTTGTGGTTATCATAGTTAATAACATCACTAATAGGCATCGAGGTAAATGATGGTGGTATATAGGCATGAAAAAGAACCACCTCTGCTTTATTAATGGCAGCAAAATTGAATCCAAATTCACATGCTTTCAATGAATAGTCAGAAAAATCAATTGGTAACAATACCATAGGGTGTTTATTAACCTCTTCTAAGGCTTTATAAACAGCTTCTGTATTGTTCATATCCTCAATAATAGCTAATGCTTTTGGCAAATCACTTTCTCTGATTCTAACCCTGACACCTGCAGATATTACCGGTAAGATTTGATTAACATTATGAATACATGCGTCTATTCCATGAACCTCCAACACAGATTTTAAAATCTGTGCCTTTTCGTATGTATGAATGGCAACTGTAACTAATCGATCTTCCATAACCAATAATTTACATAATTAGTTTTGATTCGTAAATATAAACAAAATATTATAAAATTTAATTTTCTATTTGAATTAATTTAATTTTTTTTTCTTTGGAAGTTATTATAATTTTGGCATTAATTTAAATTATTCTTAAAATCGAAAAATTTATGGTTGTTTTTCCTAATGCAAAAATCAATATAGGACTCAATATTGTTGAAAAACGTCCTGATAATTATCATAATCTTGAGAGTATCTTCTATCCTATTCCGTTGAAAGATATTTTAGAGGTAGTGGAAGCTGTTGATGGTATTACTCATATGGAGATCGATGGTCTTAAAATTGATGGACCAACAGATTCTAACTTGGTGATGAAAGCATATAATTTGCTAAAAAACAACTATAATTTGCCGCCTGTAAAAATCTATTTGAACAAAATTATTCCGTTTGGAGCTGGTTTGGGAGGAGGATCATCGGATGCTGCTTTTATGTTGAAAGTATTGAATGAGATGTTTGCTCTAAATTTGTCTGTGGATGAACTAAAGACTTTTGCTGCTAAATTAGGTGCCGATTGTCCTTTTTTTATCGAAAATAAACCGGCTTATGTTACCGGTATTGGAGATATCATAGAAAAGATTCCGTTTTCGTTACAAGGTTTGTATTTTGTATTGGTAAAACCTAATGTTTTTGTTTCGACTAAAAATGCTTACTCAATGATAACTCCTATTGCTTCCCAAACATCTTTGCTTGATATGGTTAATTGCCCTATTCAACAATGGAATGGGAATATAAAAAATGATTTTGAAAAGAGTGTCTTTCATTTATTTCCTGAGGTTGAAAATATTAAAACTATTTTGTATAACAAAGGGGCTTTATACGCATCCATGTCGGGTTCGGGCTCTTCTGTATTCGGACTATTCAAACAACCATTAGATTTGTCCAAAGAATTTGATGGAATGTTCCTATTTCAGAATACGTTGGAAGCATAGTTTTCCCTGATAATTTAATCATGACGATACCTACCACTCTCATTTGTGTGCTTATTTCGCAAAGTTGTGATAGTTGCATTCTCTATTTGTCATGAAAAATGAATTCATAAGCATCCGAAACAAAATTTTTGATTGAAAAATAAAACCGAAATTTACAGAATTACCTTAAATTAATCGGATTCCATCCTCTTCAATCATTATTACTCTTTGTTTGTAGAGTAGTCCGACTGCTTTCTTAAAGTTTTTTTTGCTACAACCTAGTCTATTTCCGATTGTTTCGGAGTCTGATTTGTCATTTAATGCCAGATATCCGTTATTTTTTTTCAATTCGTCAATCAGTTGTTCTGAAACAGCTTCAACCGCATCGTAGCCTTGTTTTTGTAATGCCAAATCTATTTTTCCATCTTCACGAATAGTTTTAATATAGGCTTGAGTACGCATTGCAGGACAAATATGTTCAAAGACTTCATTATGATAAATTAAACCTTCATATTTGTCATTAATTATTGCTTTAAATCCTAATGGTGTCTCTTTGGTTACCAATATTTCCACCTCATCATTTCTTTTAAATGTTGGTATTTCTTTACTTAAGTACTCTTCTGTATGCATTGTGCCGATAATTTGCTTTGTTTCGTTATCATACAAAACATATACTAAGTAGGAATTTCCTTCTCGCAACTGGGAAGTTTGTTCTCGGCTTGGTAAGAATAGATTTTTTTTGATGCCCCAATCTAATAAAGCACCTTCTTTTGTTACTTTTTTCACTTCAAGGAAATCAAATTCTCCTACAATTGCATACGGAATTTTTTGCGTTGCAACAATTTTATCTTTTGATTCGATATAAAGAAAAACATCAATTGTTTCTCCGATGTCAGAATCTGTTTTCATCTCTTTTTTACTCAAATCTATGATTGTTGAATCATCTAATAAGATGGTTACAAATTCTTTTTCTATTGTCTTTACAACTGCTTTATTTATCTTACCTATTTCCATAACAATAATTTTTTGCAAAATTAAGAAAATCCTGAAAATGCTTATAAAAAAGACTGTATGTTTTCTTTTGAAATTTAAACATACAGTCTTTTTTTTAAACTACAACAAAACTTTTTATTTTTCGCTTTTTGTTTCAGAAGCTTTTGAGATCAGATCATCTCCTTGTTTTGTTGCTGTATTGATTAATTTATCTCCTGATGCAGTTGCTTCATCAACCAATTTTTTAGATTGCTCTTGAGCTTTTTTCACCATTGCTTCTCCTGTCTTTTTGGCAGCAGCTTTTGCAATAGGATTATTTGCTTTGGCTTGAAGACTATCCGACTGAGCCTTGGCTTTATTAACCAATGCATTTCCTGATTCTGTTGCTTTTTTAACCATGTTTTCTTTTTGATTTGTCGCAGTTTGAATCAATTTTTCTTTTTGTTCTTTAGCTAAAGCAATAGCCTTTTCTTTCGCTTCATCAACAACTTTTGTTATGGTTTCTTTCGCAGTTTCTTTTAAATTCTCAAGTGTTTTTTCTGCTCCAATAGAGATTTTAGGATTTCTGAAAGTTCCTCCAATTTTCAAGTCTATTGCAATTGGAACTAAAGACTTAATTGATTCAGGTAATGTTATTGTGGTTACATAATCCAACGTTTGATCCAAACCAGATGATCCTGAAACATTTAATTTAGCTGTTTGAATAAATGTTTCGAATGGATCTGCCGTTACCCTACCATCTTTAATAAAGAATTTAATATTTATGTCTTTTAATGATGGATTTTTCAAAGCCGGATATTTCACTAGTTCTGCAATTTTATCCAAAACTTGCACAGAATCGAGTCCTACCTCTTTTGAAATGAAGTTACCGCTTGCATTGATACTATTTAATATAGGAGATAAATTAGCATCCATATCAGAGTGAAAATCCATGTTCATTGAGAAATTTCCGTTTGCATCCGATAAGAGTGGAACTAATTTATTTGCTGTGGTAATATCAGTAAATACACGAGCAATAATCATATCTTTAACATCAATATCGAAATCAACGACTGGCTTAAGAGAATCTTGGGTGTCAAATGTTCCTCCTAACCCCAAACTTCCTCCCATTGTGTTTGCTTTTAGTGTATTTATCTGTGCTTTTTTATCCTTTATAGACAATGATGCAACAATATCATTTAACTCTATTCCATCATACAATAACTTTGTAATTGAGCCATTAAGAGCAAAATTTAAATTACCAGGAATTTGAATTGATGAAGATTCTGATGAATTTGTTTCAGTAGTTTCTTCTGTTTCTGTTGATTCTGTACTCTCACCTAACAATTCAGTTACATTTAATAACTTAGAGTTTACCTTTAGAGAACCGGTTATTGTTTCATCCCTCATAATATATTGGATGAAGTTTTGCAACTTTCCATTCACGGTTAAATCACTCTCTCCTAACTTTAACCCAGCATTTAAATCAATATTTTGGGAGCTAAAACCTAAAGTAGCAGTATTGATTAAAATATCGTAATCTAAAGAAGACATATCCAATGCAAAATCCTCCAACTTTAAATCTCCATTGATATTAAATTTCTCATATTGTTCATTATCAATGAAAGACATTTTTCCGGCAGCGGCTAAAGCTGCATTGAAAACACCCTTCATTGTCATATCTTCCAAGTGAATTACTTCAACAATTTTTCCTAAATCCAACTTGCCATCAGCAGTAAACTTAAAGTCCGGATCTGAAATTGGAGTTTTCATGCCGAACGTCATCTTAAATGGATTTCCTGCCATATTAAACGCAAATTGAGGAACAGAAATTGTTGTAGAGTCTGTTAGTGTACCTGAATTTTTCACATTAGCAGAAATATTGATATTATTTACAGAACTTGGTAAGTCAGGATACTTGAACATTGCATCTGTTATATTCAAATCTAAATTCAGTTCCGGCAATGTATCACCTACCATGCGACCTTTGGCAAAGGCATTTAAATTAACATTTCCACTAGTTTGTAGTGAAGCAAAATCATCTTTATAAATAATCGGAATTAAAGACAAAATCTGTTTAAAATCAATATTCGGAGTATTGACCTTTATATCCATATCCATTGCTGAAGAGTCCTGCATTTGAACAAAACCTTCGAAATTGGCTTTTATTTCATTTAGTTTAATATAATTTTCTCCAAATGTGTATTTATTATTTTCCATATCAGCATCCAATTCGATGTCAGCTTGTGCACTCACATTGGATAAATACGGTATCTCCTCCATTAAGAGTGAGAGAGAATCAATGTTTAACAAAGTTTTTATATTCGAGATCTTATCACTTACTTTCCCGGAAAAATTCATTGAAACCTTTCTAAGGTCAGCTCCCATACTACCTTTTTCATCATTGTAGATCACCCTATTAATAAACAATTCAAAATTTTCGATATTAGCCAACGCTTGCATATCCAAACTAATATCTCCCGCCAATTGTAGATTGAGTCCTTTTACAGCTGCGAACAAACTATCCATTCTATCATCATAACTGACAGACAGATTATTTATGCTAAAATCGTCCAAGGCCAATTTAAATGCAGAAGATGAGGTTGTATCTTCTGATGTTTCTGTTGAGTCAGAAAGAACAATGTCCCAATTAGCAACACCATTCTCCAATAATATTGCATTGAGAGAGGCATTATTTAATTCAACTTCATTAATTTCATACGACTCGCCAAAAAGTGAAGCCAAATTAATAACTACGTTCAACTCTCCAACATTAGCCAATGTATCGCCTTCAAAGTCATTTATACCTACAACGGATACATTTTCAACACCTAACGATGCATTCGGAAAATTTGTGAAGAAATTCATTGAAACATTACCTAAAGCAACTTTTGCTTCTAACATCTCATTTGCAGTACTTTCTGCAATATCCTTAATCTTTCCTTTTAGCATAACCGGAATTATCAATAATAATGCCACAAGACATATAGCAACAATTCCTAAAATTTTAACACCTTTTTTCATTGTTTAATTATAATAATATTGTTGAAAATTTACATTCTAACTATAGGACTTTTATTATAGTGAAATTTTTCACAAAAGTAAAATAAATATACCCTATTTTCACGTTTTTACTCTTAAAAAATTATAATAATTATTTCATGAAATATATTTATGAGTATAATTACATTTTGGATAATTAGAACACCCTAAAAATTCCCCATATTCACTTTTTCGTTTGGTTAGTTTTGCTCCACATTCAGGACAATTATTTTCGGAAATAGCAAATTCTCTCCTCTTTATATTAACTTTTGTGTTTTGAATATGTTTCATTCTTTGACCGGCAGAATTAATGTTCAATCGTTTGATTTTGTCATAAATCTCTTCCATTTGATTTACGGTTAAACACTCATCTTTAATCTTTTTTATTTCAGAAACAATGTTTCTACAATCAGTAATAAGTGCATTCTCTGCATTTGATTTAACATTGGTTTTATTACTAAATACAATTACAGAATGATATGGTACATCCTTATTAACCAACGCTTTTAGTGTTTTTATATGTGAAGCATTTTGTTTCACAGGATTAATAAGTTCATATTTTCTTTTTTTGAAAAATTGTGTCCATTTTTCACTATTATCTCCTCCATAAATAGTTCCTTCATAAGTTTTGGTTTCTAATACAAAAATCCCATACAAAGAGACTATGACATGGTCTATTTGAGAACTACCCCATGGCGTTTTTAACAAAACATCATTTATTACCTTATACCGATTTCTACAAAGCAACATCAGGCGTAATGCAACCATAACCTCTCCTCGTCGTCCAATTATCCACGGCTTAAGTCGTTTGTAAATTGTGTCTATAATCACAATCAACACCATAACGACCAAAATAATTGCAATCGTTTTTATTGACGGAACCATTGTATTGTGTCTTGTTCTATGTTAATTTATTAATTTGCGTTGTAGATGTTTATACCAAAACAAACAACACTTCTCTATGCTAAATTATAATTAAATATTAAATTATCCTAAATTTTTTTCAAAAAAAATACCATCCCCAAAGAATTTATATTTAAACAAACTCCTAGAGTTGAAATTTCTTTGAGAAAGCATCTTATATATCTGTAAGAAATAACTATCTTTGCTTGTATGAAAAGTGTTCAATTAACTGATTTTTTGCCAACCACTAAAAAGGAGTTGGAACTTCGCAATTGGGATAGCGTTGATGTTATCCTTTTTAGTGGTGATGCGTATGTTGATCACCCCTCTTTTGCCGGAGCTGTTGTGGGGCGTATTTTAGAACATCAAGGTTTAAAGGTTGCAATAGTGCCACAACCAAATTGGCGAGATGACTTAAGGGATTTTAAAAAGTTGGGAAGGCCGAATCTATTTTTTGCTATTTCCGCCGGTTGTATGGATTCTATGGTTAATCATTATACTGCAAATAAACGATTGCGTTCTGACGATGCATACACTCCAGGAGGAAAATCGGGAATGAGACCAGATAGGGCAACAATTGTTTATGCTAATATTTTAAAAGATCTTTATCCTGATGTTCCTATTGTTATTGGTGGTATTGAGGCTTCGTTAAGACGTGTGACGCACTATGATTATTGGGATGATGAATTAAAACCTTCAATTTTAAAGGATTCCAAAGCTGATCTTTTGGTTTATGGTATGGGGGAACTTCCTCTTAAAGAGCTGGTTACTAGATTAAAACAAGGCGACTCATTTTCTTCGTTGAAAGATATTCCTCAAACCGCCTATCTCTCTGATATATCGAAATTTACAAATGAATCTGAATTTATTACGCTTCACTCTCATGAAGAGTGTTTAAAGAGTAAAATAAAACAAGCAAAAAATTTTCGTATTGTAGAGGAAGAATCAAATAAAATTCAAGGAAAGCCCATCGTGCAGGCTATCAATGGAGATTTCGGTGTGATTATAAATCCACCTTATCCTCCTATGAAAAGTGAGGATTTGGATGCAACTTACGATTTACCGTTTACAAAACTACCCCATCCTAAATACAAAGGAAAACAGATTCCTGCTTATGATATGATCAAACTTTCTGTAAATATTCATAGAGGTTGTTTTGGAGGCTGTTCTTTTTGTGCAATTTCTGCTCATCAAGGTAAATTTATTTCGTCAAGATCTGAAAAATCGATTTTAAATGAAGTAAAGAATTTAATGCAACATCCTGATTACAAGGGATATTTAAGCGATTTAGGTGGACCTTCTGCAAATATGTATCGAATGCAAGGTAAAAATATCGAATTGTGTTCAAAATGTAAGAAATACTCATGTATTCATCCTTCTATTTGCAAAAACTTAAATACAGATCATTCTCCCTTAATTCATTTATATAATCAAGTTTCAAATCTAAATGGATTGAAAAATTTCTTTATAGGAAGTGGAATTCGTTATGACTTAATGTTGAAATCTTCCGGTGATTCGCAAATTGATGCAAGTAAATCTAAATATACCGAGTTAGTGGTTTCTCGACATACATCAGGAAGGTTAAAAGTGGCTCCAGAACATACTTCTGATCGAGTATTAAATTGCATGAGAAAACCTTCGTTTAAGTTGTTTGAACAATTCAAGAAAGAATTTGACAGAATTAATAAAAATCATGGTTTAAATCAGCAATTAATACCTTATTTTATATCAAGTCATCCGAATTGTACAGAAGAAGATATGGCAGAATTGGCTTGTATAACAAAGAACTTAAATTTTAAATTGGAACAAATTCAGGATTTTACACCCACTCCAATGACTTTAGCCACAGAAATTTATTATACAGGTATTCATCCTTATACATTGGAAAAGGTTTGGACTCCTCGCACACAACAGCAAAAACTTGAACAGCGAAAATTCTTTTTTTGGTATAAAAAAGAGAATCATCAAAAGATAATATCCGATTTACGAAAAATGGGTAGAAATGATTTAATAAAACAATTGTTTGGTTAAGGATTAATTAGAAATTTAATATGAAATGTAAAATCTTAGTTGATAATTGTGTTGATCAACCGGATGTTAAAGGAGAGTTAGGATTCTCTATCTACGTCGAACATAATGGTTATAAGGTTTTGTTTGACATCGGACAGAGTGATTTATTTGCAGAAAATGCTAAGCTTTTTAATATCGACATTTCGTCTATTGATGCATTAGTAATCAGTCATGGTCATTACGACCACACAGGTGGGTTAGCTAAATTTTTAGAATTAAATAACAAGGCAAAAATATATATTAAAGGAGGTCTTTCTTTTAATAAATACAATGATAGTGGAAAATATTTAGGAATACCACAAAATGTATTGATAGATGAAGAGCGCATAGTTGATGTGAGAAGTAGTACTGAAATTTCGGATGGCATTTTCATTATGCCTAAAATTGAATTGTACGACCCTTCAGAAACACATTTTTCACATCTTATTATATCTGATCCTGAATTTGATGAACGTAATGATTGTTTTTTTGATGAACAGTGTTTGGTGTTGTATCATAATGGAAAGATTTCTATCATAAATGGATGTGCTCATAGGGGAATAGTTAATACGATTCAATCTGTATTAAGTGAATTTCCACTACCTATTCAGTATGTAATTGGAGGATTTCATACTCGTCATGAAAATGAAGAGTTTATAACAAATTTAGCAAGTAAATTAAATGAGTTTACGATTGAAAAAATTATTACTTGTCATTGTACCGGTGTGGATCAGTATTTTCAGTTAAAGCAACTTTCAAAAACACCTATTGAATACGGTTTTGTTGGAAAATCAATTTTAAAATAGTATTAGCCTATTCTAGATAAAAAAATAGATAATACATGGAGATGAGGAGATTATTCCTCATCTCTTTTTTTACTTTTATTATTTTTCATATCAGACTCTTCATCTACTTCTACCTCATCTTCGTCTTCTTTACGAAAGATCTTTGTTATACCCTTCCAATAAGATTTCATTAATCCTGAGAATGTATCAAAATCTTCTCTATAAATCAATCCAATTCCTTGTGTATTAGTAGCTTGTTTAAAATAACTATTATTAGATCTATTAAAACCTTTTGTTCTTAATTTACCAGATTTAGATAATTTATACTCCAAATCAAAATCTATAATACTATTTGAGATATTAGAAGTATTGGCAACTTCATCTCGATATCCGAAGTTACCATTTAATAACAACCTATCATTCAATAATTGAGTAGATAGTGCAACGTCAAACTCACTGGAAATAGAAGTTCCATCCTCACCAATTGATGAAGGACGATAATTCAGACCAATATTAATATCCTGACTCATTCTTGAAATCCAATTAGATAATTGCGATGACAAGGTTGAAAACCCAACAGAAGAGAGTTCATTGGTAGCTGTGGTTGTGATTGGACCATCCATATTATAAAAGTGTCCCAAAGCTAAGAGTGTAGCAATATTTTTATTCATCTCCTCTTCTGTATTGATTACACTTTTTAATTTACTTTTTATATCGTCATCAGAATTTGGTAGGTCTATATCGAATTTGATAGTGGGATTATTAATAGTTCCACTTAGATTTAGTAAACAATTAACATTTGTGGCAGTAGAACGTAAATTAGGATCCTCAATAATATCAGTTAAAGATGCATTCAAACCATATTTAGCTAGAATATCAATGTAGGCATTGTACGGATTTCCTGTCCATCTTACTGTACTACCATTATTGATGTCAAATTTTCTGCTAATGATACTTTGAATGGTAAATAGATAATCACCTTTTGATATTTCGTAGTTACCATACATTCTAAAATTATCCTCTTTTGTATTATAGAGCATTTGAAGGTTACCATATCCATTTGCACGAATCAAATCACCTTGTTGCGCATCCATAATCAGATGAATTTGTGCATCAGGAGTTGCTTCGAGATTTACAAGCAAATTTAATACAGTTTGAGAACTATTTTTCTCTTTAAATTGTTTTAGCTTTTCATGTCGAAGTTTTCTTTTTTCTGATGCAGTTTGATTTTCTTCTTTTTTAACAAAACTGATAAAAGACCCTTCGTTAGCCGTAGAAGTTCCCTCGATAGGCACTGTAATGATTGTATTAGGCATTGTGCGAACATTTAATTCAATATTCACCAATTCCGGAACTCCTGAAATCTTAGCATTTCCGTTAGCATAAGCCTTTCCATAGAAAGTACTATTATCCTCTTCTTTTGTGTTTAACGCTAAAAAGTTTAAACAATCTAGATCTACAGCAAATTTGAAATTTTTAAATCCATCATGAAGAATAAGTCCGGAAACTATTGCACTATTCCCTTCTATATCAAAAGCCTGAGTTTGATTTAACTGTATTGTTGTCGGAGTTAAATATACCGAGTCACTTAGTACATATGAGGTTTTTAGATATCCTACGTCAAAGGCAAAATCTTTCACAAATGCAGTTCCTTCCAAGCCTATATGTCCGAATTTTCCATAAGCCTTTACATTTCCGCTTACAGTACCTGTATTGTTCTGCAAAACACTTTTTAAATAGGTTCGTAAAAACCTTAAATCAACATTTTTTATATCCCCTTCGATATAGAGTGAATCATTACCTAAATAAACGCCTCCAAAGATATCTGATCGAGAGAGTTGCTCATCATATAAAGTGAGCAATTTTGTATTAAATAATATACTTTTATCTACTTTATCCCAATTTGTATTTACTGACATATCTCCTAACACATAGTTATTTAACTCCGCATCATATACATATAAGTCCCCTTTAAAGTAGGGATTGTTAAAGAGATTAAATAGATACAAATCACCATCTGAAACTCCATCAAATGAGATATTTTTGTTATTGACCATATCACTGATATAGCCTAATTGAAAATCGCTGAAGTGAACATTTATACTATCCTTTTCTGATAAAGAATTCACTCCATCAACAATCAAATATTGTGAGTTATGATTAAAGTAAAAACTATCAATATCTATCCGTTTTTTATCTATACTGATTTCGCTTTTATGCATTTCCCAAATCGTATCATTCAATATTATTTTGGATGGATTAATAGAGAAATCTGCCGTTAAGCCTTCTCCTTTTACATAATCCTTAAAAATCGCTTGAGTAGATAATTCTCCACTATAGGTAATTGTATCGGTATTGCTAAAATTTACTTTAACATCCAATGTATCTTGTTTTAGTTTCGAATTTAAAGATACAAAATAGGGATAACGGCGTTTGTTTTTAGGAGCAAAAGTAGCTCGTGCAATAGCTTTCATTTCATCTTGAGGGTTTTCCAATAGAACCATACAATCTTTGAAAACATTTTTACCGACTTGCAAACGAGGAGATTCTAATCTTACTTTTACTTTGTTATCCTTATTGTTGTAGAAACCGGTCACAACCGACTCTTCCAATACAAGCAAAGGCAAAGGATAGACCTCATTAATAGGTTCCATATTTTCGAGGTTTAGTTGAAATGAAAAGTTATTCACATTTTTTGTTTCATTTGACAAAAATGACTTTTTCTCTTTCAAAATGGACGGTAAATATTGGTGAGATAGATTGTAAATATTTTTTACCATTTCAGAAAATGTGTAAACTCCTTTAACATATCCGTTTACATAATCAGAGTATATTTTTAACTCTTTTGTTTTATTTTCATGTTCGACTGCAGACAGACTCAAGTTGTTAAACGAAATCTCTTTATCTGCTTGAGTAAAAATTACATTATCAATTGAAAACGCACCTTCAAAATCATCTATATTACGACCAACAATGTTTGATTCCACATCAAAAGCAATTTTTGCATCTGGTAATTTTTTTAGCAAATTCGTTTCACTAAGATTTAAATTTGAAACATTTGCAAAAAAATGAGAAATAGGTCGATCTTTTTTCGTATCAACTCTACCTTCAAAAGCCAGTTCTGCATTTTTATCGCTAATAATCAATTTACCATCAAAACCATCATTATTAAACTTTCCATTAACACTAATATTTTTGTAACAATAATTTCTAAACTCCAAAGTATCAATATTTCCCTGAGCATCTAAAGTGAAACTATTACCTAAAACACTATTAAACAATACATCTAACTGAAAAGACGTGCGTCCCAATTGTGTCTTTTCCCCTAATATTTTTCCTAAATTTAATGATGATGTTCCAATGTTTCCCTCTATTTTATACTTTTCAAAAGATAGATTCTTACTTTTCAACTTAACCATTACATCAATAAATCCAGCATTGGTTATAAGAATACCATCTGAATGCAAATCTTGTATAGATCCTTGTAATTCCCCTTGATAAGTAACCTTTCCCATAGAATCCAAAACAGTGGGAATTCTAATTTCTTTATTTAAAGTTCCGGTCAATAACTCATCTAATTCAGGCATTGTTGTTGATAACTCTTCAACCGTTGCATCTATTAAGAGATTATTAGGATCCGGATATAAATTTTTTACATAAAAATCGCCAGATGCGATGGTTGATTGTCCATATTTCAATTGAAAATCAACCAATTGAAATTTTTCACTTTTTCCGTACGCTTTTCCTTTTAAACTAATTTTATCATGAATAGTAGCTAACGAAGGTCTGAATGCGGCAAAGTCAGAAAGATTAATTGCAGATGGAAGAATTTCAATTTCAGTTCGGAGTTGCTCTATAGGATTCTTAAAGGATTGATAATTATTATGGTATAGAAGCATATTTGCAATATTTACATTGCTATTTTCTGTTTTAAACAATAATTTTTCAATCCCCAAATAATCATTATTACCGGAAACCGTTGCACTTATATTCTCTATAGCGAAATTAGACTTCTCTTTCATAGACAAATCCTCCAAAAGGATATAGATTGAATCTTTTTCGAATGCCCTGACAAATATACATCCATTAATATCACTAACACTGATGTCGTATGGATTAAAATCACCCACTTTTTTCACCTTGTAAGGATTTTGGAATGATATATTACAATTATCAAAAGCCATTGATTCAATATCCATCCTCCATTTAATGGACAAAGAATCATCTTTTTGAGTTCTAAATGCATCAATAAAAAATTGATAATTAGTGATGCCGGATGAGTCCATAGAAAGATTAGCTTCAAGTCCGGTGAATTGAATTGTACGGAAAGAAACTTTTGAGGAAAGTAGTTGTATTAGATTGATAGTAACTTTTGTGCGTTCCATGAATAACATGGTATCACCTTGCAAATCTTCGATATAAACATCATTTAAAACAAAGCTATTAGGAAAAGTCCATGTTAATTCATCAATCGCAACTTCACTACCAACCTGTTTAGATAAACTTTCAGAAACCCAACAAACTACCTTGCTTTGCATATCTTTATTTTGCAAAACAAGATATCCCATAAGTAGCACAGTCAAAAATAGTGCTAAAATGGTTAAAACTATATATGTAAATCTTTTTATATTATTTAAATTTTTTCTCTTACAAAAATAAGAAAAACTCTCTAAAGTAACTAAATCTTTGATATATTTATCATGATAAAATTGCCTATTTAAGGGCTTTTTTAATGAAAAATAACAATTGATAAAGATTTGTGGTCTATTCTAATAGAGATTTTGATTATTTAACTCTTTTTCGTTAATTTTGCATGCCTGATTGAGGATTGGGTGTAAATTAATTTCAATTTACTAAATAGTTTATAATGAGATAAAACTTCGAAATTTTGCGCGATTTATTTGGAGATAAAAATGAAAAAGATGGTAAATATATTGGCGATTGAATCATCATGTGACGATACATCTGCTGCTGTTATTAGTAATGGTTATCTTTTATCAAACGTTGTAGCAAGTCAGAAAGTTCATGAATCGTATGGAGGTGTTGTTCCCGAGTTAGCGTCAAGAGCACATCAACAAAACATTATACCTGTGGTTCATGAGGCATTGAAACAATCTGGTATCAACAAAGATGAATTGTCTGCCATTGCATTTACCAGAGGTCCTGGTTTAATGGGTTCCCTTATGGTTGGAACCTCTTTTGCTAAAGGTTTATCTTTGTCATTGAATATTCCATTAATAGATGTAAATCATTTACATGCACATATTTTGGCGCACTTTATTCAAACTCCAAATGAAGTTACTCCCACCCCGCAATTCCCTTTTATATGTCTATTGGTTTCTGGAGGAAACTCCCAAATTGTACTAGTGAAGAGTGCAAATGCTATGGAGATAATTGGACAAACGATTGATGATGCGGCGGGAGAAGCATTTGATAAATGTGCGAAGGTTATGGGACTACCCTATCCGGGAGGTCCTATAATTGATAAATTGGCCAAGGAAGGAAATCCTAAAGCATTTACTTTTGCTAAACCTCAAATCGCAGATTATAATTATAGTTTCAGTGGGTTAAAAACCTCTTTTTTGTATCTTTTGAGAGATCAATTAAAATCAGATGAAAAATTTATAGAAAAGAATATAAATGATTTATGTGCATCTCTCCAATACACAGTTATAGAGATATTAATGGCTAAGTTAAGAAAAGCTGTTAAAGATTTGAATATCAAGCATGTTGCTGTTGCAGGTGGTGTTTCTGCAAATTCTGCCCTACGTTCTGCATTTGAAGATCATGCAAAGCGTTATAAATGGAATATTTATATTCCAAAATTCACTTATACTACCGATAATGGAGCTATGGTTGCAATGGCTGGTTATTTTAAGTACTTAAATAGTGAGTTTTGCTCAATTGATTTGCCTCCATATTCAAGGGTAGAAATGTAAATTTATTTTGAATTAATTGTGTAGAAGCCAATCAGTTGATCATAATATCCACCTAATTTTCGATAATATACATAGATTTGGTATTCATTCTCTGTTTCCCAATGGCTCCCCATCGATCGTATCAAAGTTCCTTCCTTTGCCCCTGCAGGAACAAATAGGTATTGATAGTTATATCCTCCATTTTTTAGCATTAGAGCTAATTCATATTGTTTACGCTCAAAGTTGTAGGTCATTTTATTGGATGGATCAAGGTAGTTTGAATTAAATCCGCCCAAAATATATAAAGCACCATCTAACCAAGGTTCTTCTTTTGGGTAGGTAAAATGTACGATAGAGTAATCAATTTCAGCATTAGACCAAACATCTTGAGCATTAACAATTCTTTTACCATTAACGTCAATATCGTACTCGTATCCATTACCAACTTCGATTTTCCCAGGAAAAACCTCAACGTGATAATAGGGATTATGAAACGAGATTCGTTCTATTTCACCACTATACCTAAAACGATGAGAAAAGTCCAACTTTTTGTATTCAACTCCCCCCTCGAAATTTAATTTTCTGTCATCTTCATATTTTAATGAATTTGGAAGTATGTATGTGGGAGCAATATCAATCACCTCATTATCCTTCCGATCATTTTGTCTTACAATTACCTTTAATTCATCAGCTGTTGCACTAAAATCATCCATAAAAAAAAGTTCAAATTTAAGTCGCTGGTAATTATTATTTACACCATATATACTTTTACCACTCACCTCTCCTTCAATTGAGACTTTAGGTTCTTCAACAGAAAAACATTGCGTTAATAAAATTTTTTGAGGCTCATCTGTATTAAATATTTTTACGATATAATTTCCTGATAAAAGTAATTTCACATTATCATCAGGAATTTTAAATGAATAATTTGTGTAATCAGTAGTTGTGTTAGAGGAGGTGTAGTAATCCTCTATCACAACTTCATTCATACCTTCCATATAGTCCATTTCTGTTAAATCTGACGGACTCCAATCCCAATTACAATATTCTATTTTATAGGCTAAATGAGCATATTCTAACGAAAGTAAATCAAAAGATACTCGTATCACATCTGATGTTCCCAACTCCATAACGGGAAGATCTAGTTGATTTTCGTTCAAGTAAATCTGAGCAGAATTTATCAAAGGCGAAAACACTTGATTTCTATAGTAACTTTTTGACGATACCATCAAAAAATTCCCTATCATTAACATTAGAAGTAGCAACCTTGGTCTATTCATATACGAACAATATGTAATTCTTAAATTTTAATACACCTTCGCAATATTACAATCCCTCTTCCAATAGATAACGTTCAGCCTCCATAGCAGCTTTACAACCACTTGCAGCAGCAGTAATAGCCTGTCTATAACGAGGATCTGCCACATCACCGGCAGCAAAAACGCTTGGTACATTTGTCAAAGGAGTTCCGTCTACTGTTTTAATATAGCCTAATTCATCTAATTCAAGATATTCCTTAAACAAGTCGGAATTCGGATGATGTCCGATAGCCAAAAATAATCCATCAATTGCAATTGAATATTCTTCTTGCTCTGCCTCGCCTCTATTTTTTAACAAATTAGCACCTTCTACACCATTATTTCCAAAAAGACCAATTACTTCATGTTTAAATAAAATTTCAATTTTTTCGTTATTAACAACCCTTGACTGCATTACTTTAGAAGCTCTCAATTTATCTTTTCTAACTGCCAAATATACTTTTTTACAAATTCGAGAAAGATACATTGCATCTTCACAAGCAGTATCACCCCCACCAACAACGATTACCACTTTATTACGATAAAAAAATCCATCGCAAGTAGCACAAGCAGAAACGCCCATACCTGCATATTTACTCTCATCAGGCAACCCCAAATACTTAGCAGAAGCACCTGTTGAGATAATAACTGTAGTAGCTTCTACTTCTTTTTCATTATCGATTGTAATAACATTTTTATTAGGATTTAATATAGCTTTCGTTACAATTCCAAACCTCACATCAGTGCCAAATCTAATTGCTTGTTTTCTTAAATCTTCCATCATTTCTGCACCAGATATACCTTCAGGATAACCAGGGAAATTTTCAATTTCTGTTGTTGTTGTCAACTGTCCGCCTGGTAGTACACCTTCATATAAAACAGGTGAAAGATTTGCTCTTGCCGCATAAATAGCCGCAGTATATCCGGCAGGTCCGGAACCAATAATCAAGCATCTAATTTTCTCCATATTATTTAGTCATTATATATATTTATCTTTTATCCTTAAATTTAGCGCAAATCGATAACTTCTACGTCTGAATGTATTTTTGAATCAAATACAAATATTTTATCATCCAAATCTTTATTAACAATCTTTTTAATGGACAACTTTGTATTGACACCACCTTTTCCTTTTAACAACATAGATCTAAGTTGTAAATTTTCTTTGGCTATTTTTAACGTAATAATTGAGTATTGACTATTTAGGTCATTGGGGTACAAATCTACTACTTCAATTAACTCTCCGCCCTCTTTTTTAGGACCTATATAACGCATTTTATAGTCTGTTCCGTATGATTTCATCAAGATTAACGGATTTATGTCCTTTAAATCCTCTTTCGTAGGAGTACTAATAGTCACCTCCTTTTCCTCATTCATCAAAACTGATTGAGTTTTTCCGTCGAAGTGAGTATCAACACCTCTAACAGACAATTTAAATTTTTCTCCTTTTAGGAAAACTATCCCCGGTATATTTTCGCTTTTACCACTTTTTATATCGTTTATTTCTATTTGAAAATCAGCAACAACACCTCTTTTTGAATCAAAGGCATCGACAGCTTTACCTAAAATATCTTTTGCTTTAGGATCAACAGCCTCCTCTTGCGAAAATAATAAAATTGGAGTAAGTAAAGTTAATATCAAAAATACAATTTTCTTCATTTTAATAATAATTAATAGGTTTACAATGAACTCAATATAGAGTCTAAATGAGCCATATCACTAACTAAAACTTGTCGTGGTTTACTGCCCTCTGCAGGACCAACAATTCCGGCTGCTTCCAACTGATCCATAATACGTCCTGCTCTATTGTATCCAATTGAGAATTTTCTTTGAATCATTGATGTTGAACCTTGTTGATGTGCAACAACCAACTCTGCAGCCTCGTTAAACATTGCATCTTTTTTAGACAAATCTACACTTACTTTTTCACCGCCATCGTCATCACTCACATATTCAGGCAAAATAAATGCACTTGTATAACCTTGCTGTTTGGATATATAATCAGTAATTTGTTCCACTTCTGGAGTATCTACAAACGCACACTGTACGCGTTCAAAATCATTTCCTTGCGAGACCAACATATCTCCTCTACCAATCAATTGCTCTGCACCGGAACTATCCAAGATTACTCTTGACTCAAGTAGTGAAGCAACTTTAAAGGCAAATCTAGCTGGGAAATTCGCTTTGATCACACCCGTAATTACATTGGCAGATGGCCTTTGTGTTGCTAATATCATATGAATACCTACTGCCCTCGCTTTTTGTGCGATTCTCGCAATTGGAGTTTCCACCTCTTTCCCAACTTGCATAATCAAATCTGCAAACTCATCAATAACAACTACAATATAAGGTAAGAACCGATGCCCTAAATTTGGGTTTAATTTACGATTAATGAATTTTTCGTTATACTCTTTGATTTGACGTACCCTCGCCTCTTTTAGCAATTCATAACGAGCATCCATCTCTACGCAAAGAGAATTCAAAGTCAAAACCACTTTCGACACATCGGTGATAATAGCATCCGTTGCATCTGGCATTTTGGCTAAGAAATGTTTTTCAATGGGTTCATACATACTAAACTCAACCATCTTAGGATCCACCATCACAAATTTTAGTTCTGCAGGATGTTTTTTGTAAAGCAAAGAGGTAATAATGGCATTCAAACCAACCGATTTTCCTTGTCCTGTTGCTCCTGCGACCAATACGTGTGGCATTTTACATAAATCTACCATGTACACATCATTGGTAATTGTTTTACCAAGTGCGATTGGTAATTCAAACGTAGATTCTTGAAATTTTTTACTTCCTATAATATCTGCCATTGGAACGACAACCGGTTTTGAATTAGGCACCTCAATACCAATTGTACCTTTTCCGGGTATAGGAGCGATGATACGAATTCCTATGGCTGAAATCGCCATTGCAATATCTGCATTTAAATTTTTAATTTTGGAAATTTTGATTCCCGGAGCCGGTGTTACTTCGTACAAAGTAACAGTAGGACCTACCGTTGCTTTAATGGCTGTAATCTCAACTCCAAAATCTTTTAAAACACTAACAATTTTATCTTTGTTTTTATTTTGCTCTTCATAATCTATATTTTGAATATTATTAGGGCGAGCACTGAAAAGATCTAATGTTGGCTTTTTATAAAATTCCAAATCCTTTGTAGGGTCATACAATTCCAACTCTTCTCCTTCGTAAACTTCATCTTCGTTCATTTCTATTTCAAAATCAACATTATCATTATTGTTTGTTGATTCCTGAGTTATTAAAGGTATTTCTTTCTCTTGAATATTTTCAGCTTGTTGAGTTTGAGGTATCTCTATAACAAAATTATCATCTATCTTCTCAACATTTGTACCTTCTTTCAAATCCTGATTTTCTTTTGTATCATCACGATGAATTTCAAATTCAACCTCATTCTGTTCTGTTGATTCCTTTGGATTAGGAGAAATCACCTCCAATGGTATTTGATTTACATCACTAACAATAGTACCATCTTCTGTATTGATTTCCGAGTTATCATCAGTATCTAAATCACCTTTTTGTCTGTTTGGTAATATCTTTTTACCTACTTTTTTAAGAAGAGGTAGTGTGAATTGATATGCGAAAATTAAAAATATCAACAAGGATGAAAATAAGAGCAACCCGGTACCAAACCACCCTATATTAGCTCTTAACCATTGTCCTAAGAAATACCCATGTTCTCCACCTAAATAAAGAAAGGAAGAATCATATTTATTAACGAAAAAAAATCCTAAAAACAATGAAAACCAAATAGTTAAAAACGAACATATTAAGAACATTCGTCCTAATCTAACTTGATTTTTTATTGTAAGTTTTAGTCCTAAGCAGATAAAAAAGAACAACATAAAAAAGCATGGAACGCCAAATGTGTGATTGATAAAAAAATCAGCAATTTTAGCTCCAGACAAACCACTTGCATTTTGAACTTCTTCGTTCAATTGAATAATCTCAATTTGCGTTTTGGATTCAACAATACTCTGATCTTTACCTCCCTGAAATAAGAATGCTCCAAAAGCATATACCATATATGCACATATACATAATATAATGATTCCTAAAACAATTTGGTATCGTTCATCTGTAGAAAATCTCTTTTTCCATGCCGAGAATCCACTCTGATTTGATTCAATTGTATCCTTTTTCTTTCCGCTCATTTTGTCTAATATATTTACTTGCAAATATAACTAATTTTATCAATAAAAGAGTTTTGCATTTGTGAAATTATTTTAAGACAACTCCCATAAATCTTGATATAGATGATCGTAGAGTGTATTTTTTCAGGCTTATTCTATTAATTGAAGTGCTATTAGAATAACGTAACTTTTTGAATAGAAGCAAGATAAGAAAAATTAATTCAAAAACAGCCTAAAATAGGATTAAATTCAAAAACAAATTAAATTTGTATTTATAAAAGTTACTTTCAATTTGTTCCTTTAAGCTATTCAAATCAATTTCAATAATATTTAAATTTTCACACCTCTAATGTATTTCATTTTTTCTACTATAAGAATAACGTTATCTTCAGATAGAAAAAAAACACCATTTCATCCAACTTTTTTATGATTTTGGATTAATTATTTAACAAATTAATTATCTTTGTCGAAAAGAGAATAAAAATGACTAGAAACAAGGAACCTCAAATCAGAGTAGGCATAATATCGGGGCAAAAAATACAGTTTTGTCTCGATGGTGGATATTTGTTTAATGGTCGAAACTTTGATTCTGCATTTTACGAAGTAACTCTGTCAAAAGGAAAAATCAACTTCCTTTCAGAACAGTTTGATTCTTTAAAATTTTTACCACTTTCTCTTGAATCACAAGTAACGTTAAAGGGGGTAACAATAGGGAAAGAATTTCATTGGGAACGCAAAGAAGATCAGGTATTTCGAGGCGGAATAGAATTTATTATTGAGGAAAATAATATCACGGGAATAAATATTGTAGATGCCGAGTTGTATCTAACTAGTGTTATCTCTTCAGAAATGCGTTCAACCTCATCAATAGAGCTATTGAAAGCTCATGCAGTAATTTCTCGAAGTTGGTTATTTGCACAACTCAATAAAAAAAATCTTATTGAAAATTCATCGGTAAATGAGATGATTGATTGTGCAGAAAAACGTATTCGATGGTATGATCGTCATGATCACAAAAATTTTGATGTGTGTGCAGATGATCATTGTCAACGTTATCAAGGAATTACGAGAGAGAGTACAAAAAGTGTTTCCGAAGCTATTTTGCTAACAAGAGGCGAAGTTTTGATGCATTCTGATGAGATTTGTGATACTCGCTTTTCAAAATCTTGCGGAGGAGCTACCGAGTTGTATGGCAATTGTTGGGAAGAGAAAACTATTCCTTATTTAGATAGTTTTTCAGACTCATATAAGGGGCAACTTCCTGATTTAACAAAAGAGAAGGAGGCTAAAAAATGGATTTTAAGTTCTCCGGATGCATTTTGCGCTACTACAGATAAAGGAGTGTTAAGTCAGGTCTTAAATGGTTACGACCAAGAGACAGCTGATTTTTACCGATGGAAAGTGAGTTATACTCAAGATGAACTTTCGAAACTTATTTACAAAAAAAGTGGTATTGATTTCGGGCAAATCATTGATTTAGTTCCAATAAAAAGAGGAAACTCCGGTCGTTTGATAGAACTACAAATAATTGGAAGTAAAACAACTTGTATTATAGGAAAAGAGTTAGAAATTAGGAAGACTTTATCGGAGTCTCATTTATATAGTTCTGCGTTTATTGTTGAAAAAGAGGATTTAAAAGAAGGTATTCCTGCAAGTTTTACACTCTTCGGAGCCGGTTGGGGTCATGGAGTTGGTCTTTGTCAAATTGGTGCTGCAATGATGGCAGAAAAAGGATATAATTACAAAGAAATTTTATCGCACTATTATAGAAATACAGATTTAAAAAAATTATACTAAATCAATAAGATAATGAATACAAAACAAATCAATTCAGAAATAAAAAACAGATTGGAGGCTGACAATGAAACTATCGATAGTTTATTGGACTCTTTTGCTGATATAATAAAAGAAGAGATTATGGAAGGTAATTCGATTGCATTACAAGGTTTCGGAACTTTTGAACTAAGAAAGAAAAGTGAACGCATATCTGTTAATCCGACAACTAAGCAGCGAATGCTTGTTCCTCCTAAACAAACACTTTCTTTTAAACCTAGTACTATTTTAAAAGAAAAAATTAATCAAGAATAGAGTTATTTCATTTAGAAATGGATATATTGTACTCTCACTTGTTAGTATTTGGTCTAAGACAGACTGAGAAAAGTTGGAGAAAATGAATATCAGTAAAATTAGATAAAGAAAATAGGTTATGAATATAAAATTGACATTGCAAGAGATAATTGATAAATTATCAGAACGTTCCGGGAAATCAAAAAAAACTTCTGAAAATTTTCTTAGAATTTTAATGGAAGTGGTTGAAGAGGGTTTGCGGAAAGATGGTATTGCGAAAGTAAAGGGAATCGGCACATTTAAGATTGTTGCTATAGAACAAAGAAAGAGTGTGAATGTTCAAGACGGAACCGAATATATAATTCCAGCGCATAACAAGATTTCTTTTATCCCTGAAAAGAACTTAAAAGAGGAGATTAATCAACCTTATGCACATTTGGAAACCTATACCCTATCAGATGATGCTCCAATAGAGGTTACTCCTGATGACGATGATGAATTGTTATCAGATACAAGTAGTGATGATGAGAAAATGGATATTGATATAGATGAAAAAATAGCAACAGATACATCGGAATCGAAGGAAACCAAGTTTGTGTCAGACGTCGAGAATGAAATAGAAAATAATATTAAAGAATCTAATACAGAGACTGTAAAAACTGAAATAGAAACTATTACCACCGGTGAGAATAACTCTACTGAAGAACCTAAAAATAATGATTTTATAATTAACCAAGAAATTTATAATACCATGGAAGAAAAATTAGATAATGGTCAATTATCAGAAGATATTGAGAATTCATCTTCTATCGAAGATACTTCAACTCTTGTTGAAAATAATAGTTCTGAAGAGTCTTATGATAGAACAGAAAATATAGATGAAAATATAACAGAAGTTTCTTCTACATTATCTGAAGAAAATAATCCTAATGAAATTGTCTCAGAAGAGGATAAAAATGCAGATGAAAATTCTGATAATCAAGAAAATATTGAAGAAAAAGATGCATCAGAAGAAGTTGTTTCATCAGAAAAACCGAAGAAAAAAGGAAAAGGAATATTATTTGCCATTTTGCTTCTGCTTCTTCTATTGACCGTAGGTTATTTTGCTCTAAAACATTTTAATTTATTAGGCAATGGTGAATCAGAGCAAAGTGAAAGTGTTTTACCGCCACAAGAGTTGGTTGAAAGTGAAACGCAGGAAGTAAATCTAGAAGAGATAGAAGGGGCTAGCGAGGAGGATTTGTTCTTGACAGACGAAGGAGAAGCTGCTGATTATGGTGATGCAGAACAGATTGTCACTGAGGAGCCTCAAAGTGGTGAACAGTTTTTTACAGAAGAAGAAGAGAGCTCAGAACCTGTTCTTAAGGAAGCTACAGAGACAAAATCTTTTGATAATGAATTGATTAAATTTATGGCAGAAAATCACCCTGAATTAAATTTCCCCTCCTCTTGTGCTATTAAAAACGAAGTTACAATGACAAATGGAAATCGATTAACACTTGTTTCATTGAAAAATTATGGACACAAGAACTTTTGGGTTTATATTTATTACTTTAATAAAGACATAATCTCTAATCCTAACAACGTTCCGATTGGAGCAAAAATTAAAGTGCCGGACTTAAATTCTTCAATCGTTAATCCAGACTCTGAGGAATGCATGAAAGCTGTAAGCAATATTAATCAACAACTTATAAATAAATAATGAGGATTTTTTTAATCAAAAATAAGAATTTGATTGTTTATATATCGGAAAATATTGCTAAAATTTAAACAACTTCTAAAATGATTTAATAGTTATTAACAACAATCATTGCATATAAAAGGATATATTTGCAATTGTAAAATTCAATTAGAGAAAATTAAAAAAGAAAAAATATATAAAGATGGATCAGACAATAAATTTGAGAGAATTGGACGAAAGAATTAAAGCTCAAAGTTCTTTCGTTGATAGTTTGATTATGGGAATGGATTCAACCATTGTCGGACAAAAACATTTGGTAAAATCATTATTGATAGGTTTATTGGCAGATGGACACGTATTATTGGAGGGTGTTCCGGGATTGGCTAAAACTTTGGCAATAAAAACATTGGGTGAATTAATTGATGCAAAATACAATCGAGTACAATTTACGCCCGACTTATTACCGGCCGACGTAATAGGAACTTTGATATATAGTCAAAAAACAGAAGAATTTAACATTAAAAAAGGACCTATTTTTGCCAATTTGGTATTAGCTGATGAGATCAACAGAGCACCTGCAAAAGTGCAAAGTGCGTTGTTGGAGGCGATGCAAGAACGTCAAGTAACGATTGGAGAAGAGACATTTAAATTACCTACTCCTTTCCTTGTATTGGCAACACAAAACCCAATTGAACAAGAGGGAACTTATCCATTGCCAGAGGCGCAAGTTGACCGTTTTATGTTGAAAGTCAATATTACTTATCCAAAACCGGAAGAAGAAAAATTGATTATTCGTCAAAATATACAAAAAGAGAAGAAAGAGATTAAGCCAATTTTGAAGCCGGAGGATATTATTGAGGCGAGAAAAGTTGTGCAACAAGTTTATCTTGATGAAACAATTGAGAAATATATCGTAGATATTGTGCATGCAACTCGTTTCCCAGAATTATGTGGATTAGAACATCTTAAGGATATGATCTCATTTGGAGGTTCTCCACGTGCCTCAATTAATTTGGCTCTAGCAGCGAAGGCTTATGCCTTTATCGAGGGAAAAGGTTATGTAATTCCTGAACATGTTCGCGCTATTGCTATGGATGTATTGAGACATCGTATTGGATTGAGTTATGAAGCAGAAGCAAATAATATGACAACAGAAGAGATTATTAATGAAATCCTTAATTCTGTTGAAGTTCCTTAATCAATCGGTTAATTTATAACATTTTGAAAATAAATTTTATAAGGTTTGAAGTCGGTTCAATTTCACTGAATCGATTCAAATCTTATAAGGGTTGGATCTTAATTTTAAAAGGATGAAAGATACAAGCGAAATATTAAAGAAAGTTCGAAAAATAGAAATTAAAACAAAAGGACTCTCTCATCATATATTTGCAGGAGAATACCATACGGCATTTAAAGGGCGTGGTATGACTTTTTCCGAAGTGCGCGAATATCAATTTGGAGATGATGTAAGAAGCATTGATTGGAATGTTACTGCTCGCTTTAACAAACCTTATATAAAGGTATTTGAAGAAGAAAGAGAAATGACAATGATATTATTGATTGACGTCTCTGCTAGTGGAAATTTTGGTACAACCACTCAGACAAAAAAAGAGATGGTAACAATGATAGCTGCAACAATTGCTTTTTCTGCCATTCAAAATAATGATAAAATAGGCGTCATCTTTTTTTCTGATAAAATTGAGAAGTTTATTCCACCACAAAAAGGTAAAAAACATGTTCTATATATTATTCGTGAGATGCTAGGAATAGAACCTCAAAGTACAAAAACTGATATTGAGGGAGCATTACAATATATGACAAATGCAATAAAAAAAAGGAGTACAGCATTCATTATATCAGACTTTATTGACAAAGACTTCTCTAAGTCGTTATTGATTGCTAATCGTAAACATGATATGGTTGGATTACAGGTATATGACAAGAGAGAAGCAGAATTGCCATCTATAGGACTCATTAAAGTAAAGGATGCTGAATCCGGAGAAGATATGTGGATTGATACGTCTGATAAAAAATTACGAATGGCATACGGACAAAATTGGAAAAATCGTCAAGAGCAATTGAAGCAAACCTTTAATCAATGTGGAGTCAATTATGAATCAATAGCTACAGATGAAGATTTTGTTAAGGCCTTGATGAACCTATTTAGACGAAGAGCATAATTTAAACGACAGATCGCTAAAAATTTTGATAACAATGAGTTATAGGAAAGTTTTAGGAATTATAGTTGCCTTATTTTCGTTATCAACAGCAGCCTATTCTCAAGCTATTGTTGTAAGTGCCACGCTTGATTCGAGTGTCATGAAAATTGGTGAGCAACGAAGGATTACTTTAGAGGTAAAACAGCCACAAAGCGCAGTTGTTTATTTCCCTACCATCAGTGGAAATGATACGTTGGCAAAAGGAATTGAAATTGTAAAAATTACCCCTCAAGATACTTTGAAGGAGAAAGGGGGATTTACTATCAAACAAGAGTATATTATCACCTCGTTTGATACAGGTCGTTATGAACTTCCTCCATTTGTATTTAAAAGTAAAATAGAAAATTTTGAGACGAGAACATTGTATCTGGATGTAATCACTTATGATGAAGATTTAACAAATGCTCAATTAACAGACTTAACAGATAATTATGATCCTCCATTTAATTGGGTTCGGTTTTGGTTATATTTTGCTATTGTTTTAGGTGTACTCGGAACGTTTGCTTTGGCATATTATATTTACAAAGTTGTTCAAGAAATTAAAGAAAACAATATTGTAGAAGAAGAGGTTGTTGACAACCGACTTCCTCACGAAATTGCTTTAGAAGAGTTGGAGAAAATCAAATCTGAAAAATTATGGCAAAAAGGTGACGCAAAGAGATACTACACAGAGTTGACAGATACACTGCGTGACTATTTTACTAGGCGATTTAATATTCCTGCGATGGAGATGACTTCATCGGAGATTCTTCGAGCTTTGAAGTATGATAAAGATGCTAATGAAGTTTTGGAACGAATAAGACAAATTTTCGATGTTTCGGATATGGTGAAATTTGCAAAAATGGAGCCGATGCAAGATGATAATGAAATGAGTATTGTTAATGCGTTTTTTATAGTTAATAAAACCAAAATAGAGGTTATTGAAACAGACGAAGAAAATAGCGAAACAGAAACAAATAATGGTGAAATTTAAATACGACAACAATGATATTTGAACACCCATCTTACCTATATTTCCTATTGTTATTAATACCGATTGCAGCTTGGTATATATGGAAAAGGAAGAAATATACTGCAAATTTACAGGTCTCTTCAACAGAGGTCTTTAAAAATGTACCTAAAAGTTATAAATATTATTTGCTACATCTGCCATTTGTGCTAAGAATGGGAGTTTTGGCTCTTATTATTATTGTTTTGGCTCGTCCTCAAACAACAGACAATTGGTCGGACAAAGATGTAGAGGGTATTGATATTGTTATGGCTTTGGATATATCAGGAAGTATGATTGCCGAAGATTTAAAACCGAATCGTCTTGAGGCGGCAAAGGCTGTAGGAACAGAATTCTTATCGAGTCGTCCTAATGATAATATTGGATTGGTAATATTTGCCGGCGAAAGTTATACATTATGTCCACTAACAACTGACAAAAAGACTCTTGTCAATTTGATGGGAACAATTAAAGATGGTATGATGGATAATGATGGAACAGCTATTGGAATGGGTTTAGCAAATGCTGTAAACCGTTTAAAAGATAGTCAAGCCAAATCCAAGGTAATCATTTTATTGACGGATGGAACCAATAATCGCGGTGAGATTGATCCGTTAACTGCTTCTGAATTGGCAAAAGCATATGGTATTCGAGTTTATACCATTGGAGTAGGAACAAAAGGTGAAGCACCCTACCCTGTTCAAACCATATTCGGAATTCAAAAACAGATGGTTCCTGTAGAGATTGATGAAGAAACATTAGGTGCAATTGCTGAGAAAACTGGCGGTCATTATTTTAGAGCTACCAACAATAACTCATTGAAAGCCATTTACAATGACATTGATAAGATGGAGAAAACTAAAATTAAAGTGACTGAACATACAAGTAAAAACGAAGAGTATTTTCCATATGCTATTGCAGCACTTGTATTATTATTATTAGAAATTCTATTAAGAAATACAATATTAAGACATATTCCATAATTTAAAGAAGAACAATATGTTATTTAGATTTGCAAATCCCGAGTATTTATACCTACTATTTATTATTCCGGTAATAATAGGTTGGTTTATTTATACACGCTTCAATAGAAAGAAGAGATTACTACAATTTGGAGATATTGAACTATTAAAAGATTTGATGCCGGGTGCATCTGTTTATCGACAAATAATAAAATTTAGTTTAATGCTATTAGCATTTACATTGTGTATTTTTATTGTTGCTCGACCTCAAATGGGTGCAAAATTGGAGTATGTTAAGAAGAAAGGTGTCGAAGTAATGGTTGTGTTAGATATTTCAAACTCGATGTTGGCAGAAGATGTCTATCCAAATCGTTTAGAGAGAGCGAAACAGATGCTAAACAAGATGTTGGAAGGATTTAATAATGATAAAGTCGGTGTGATTGTTTTTGCCGGAAGAGCTTTTACGCAACTGCCTATCACAAGTGACTATCAATCTGCTAAGATGTTTATCTCTTCAATTAGTACAGAACTTATAGCTCAACAAGGAACAGCCATAGGATCAGCGATTAAAATGGCATGCAATTCATTTTCGGATAGTGAAAAGACCGGGAAATCGATTATTGTTATTACCGATGCCGAAAATCATGAAGATGATGCTAGAGGAGCTGCAAAAGAGGCTGCTGAAATGGGTATTCAAGTCAATGTAATTGGTATCGGTAAACCTGAAGGTTCACCAATACCGATCGGAGGAGGAAATTATAAAAAAGACAAAGCCGGCAATGTGGTTATGTCTAAATTAAACGAGTCTGTTGGACAAGAAATTGCTATGGAAGGTAATGGAATTTATGTCAGAGCCGACAATAGTAATGAAGCGATGCGATATATGCAAAAAGAGTTAGATAAAATAGCTAAAGATGATGTTGAAACGAAAGTTTATTCAGAATATGATGAACAATTTCCAACGATTGCTTGGATTGCTTTAGCGCTTCTTTTGCTTGAATTTTTCTTAATGGAGAAGAAAAATGGATTATTCAGAAACTTCAAATTATTTGAATAAAAATGAAAAGGAATCAGATTATTATTATATCAATTGCAGCAGCTCTACTCTGCATTCTATTGGCTCTTGTCTTAATAAATAGAACCGAATTATCATTTGAGAAAGCAAATGATTATATAGAAAAGGGAAATGATTTGTATGAAGATAAAGAATTTGAAAAATCTCAAATTCCTTATGTGCGTGCTACTACAATAGATTCAACACATCCTGGAGCTGCGTATAATTATGCAAATGCACATCAAAGAATTGGAAAAAATGATTTGGCAAAAAATCAATATGAAAAAACATTGCGAATGATTGATCAACAAAAAAGTGTAGCTGATGAAGAAAAAAAGGTTGAATTGGAAAAATTAGCTGCAGATGTTTATCATAATAAAGGAAATAATGGAATGGCTCAATTAACAGCTTTGGATTCTTTATTGGAGTTATATGCTCAGCTGGAAGAGATGGAGAAATATGGTGGAGCTCCGGCTAATGCAAAAAGTCAAATCTATAATTTAGTGCAAGAAAATCTTAAAAAAGTTGGTGATCCTATTAAAGATTATAAAGCTGCATTACGATTAGATTCTGAAGATGATAGTACAAGATATAACTTGGCTATTGCACAAAACTATGAAGCGCAATTGGCAAAGATTATTGAAAATATGCCTCCGCCTCCTAGTAACAATCAGGATCAAAACGAAGAAAAGAAAGACGATAAAAAAGACGACCAACAACAGCAACAACAACAGCAACAACAAGAGCAAAAAGAGGAGGAGAAACAAGATCCAAATCAAATGTCTAAAGAAAATGCTGAACAGATATTAAAAGCATTAGAAGAAGAAGAAAAAGAGACGCAAGAAAAAATGAAGGCGAAACAAGTGGATCGTAAGCAGTACAATGTTGAAAAAGACTGGTAACTATTTTTATAAAGCGTTTTAAATAGTTGCAAATTTTGACTAATTTTGTAGAAAATTTAAAAGATGAAAAAAGAAATAATATTATTCTTGACCCTACTGATGACATGTTTTGCAGTTTCTGCATCAGATGTTCAGATTACACTGACAGCACCACAAGTAGTAGGGATGAATCAACAATTCAGATTGGTCTTTAATGTAAAAAATGCATCTGCAGATGAATTAGAGATGCCGGATTTGAGTGCTTTTGATATTTTAGCAGGTCCAAGTACAAGTACGGGGAAACAGGTTAGTATTATAAATGGCTCGATGACAACAACTTCTAACACATCGATTACTTATATTTTGTCGCCAAAAAAGGTGGGTACATTTACAATCTCTTCAGCTAGAATGCCTTACGAAGGAAAAACATTGGTATCAAATGCGGTTACAATTAAAGTTGTTGAAGCTAATCAAAATAATAATTCTTCAGCTGCATCTCAAGAGAGCAATCAACAAGTTTCATCCAATAATATTTCTGATCAAGATATATTTATTAGAACCGAATATTCTAAGAAAAAGGTATATGAACAAGAGCAAATTATTGCTACTATAAAGTTGTATCACCGAGGAAATGTCTCCGGGTTGAATGAAGTAAAACTCCCAGAATACAAAGGTTTTGTTGCTCAGGATATTGAATTGAATGATAATAATCGTTACGGGGATGAAACTTATAATAATAGCAGATATAAGACATTTATATTGAAACAAACTGTTCTCTTTCCGCAACGTGCGGGAACTTTAGAGGTGGAACAGGGTTCTGTGACAGTAACAGCTCAAGTTCAAGGTAATAGACGTAGAAGAGGTGGTTTCTTCGATATGGATGATTTCTTTAACACCTATAATGTGAATAAAGTGGTGAAGATTCCAAGTGGAAAAATTGAAGTAATCTCTTTACCGAAAGAAGGAAAACCTCAAAATTTTAATGGTGCTGTAGGTTCTTTCAAAATGGAGTCTTCTATTAATACAGAATCTCTAAAGGCGAACGAAGCTGTTACTATTAAGTTAAAAATCACAGGAAATGGAAATTTGAAATTTGCAAAAATTCCAGAGTTTACATTCCCGAATGATTTTGAAGTTTATGATCCTAAAGTCGATACTAAAATCAAAGCCTCTTCATCCGGAGTTAGTGGTAGCAAAAGTGTTGAATACTTGGCTATACCTAGATATGAGGGTGAGTTTAATATCCCGGCTGCAACATTCTCCTATTTTGATCCTCAGAAAAAGAAATATCAAACCTTAAAAACGGATGATTATCTTTTGAATGTTTTAAAAGGAGAAGGTACATCTGGTAGTAATCAGGTAATTTCTAACTATTCAAACAAAGAAAATGTTAAGTATTTAGGTAAAGATATTCGTTTTATCAATAGCAATGATCTTGAATTATCGCCCAAAGAGGATTTCTTGTATGGATCAACAACCTATTGGATGTTCTTAATCACTCCTACTCTACTTTTGTTGGTATTGTACATATTATACAGAAAACAAGCTGCAGAGAATGCCAATATTGCTAATGTAAGAAACAAAAGAGCTAATAAATTGGCAAAGAAACGTTTGAAAATTGCAGAAGAACATTTGCAAACAGCTAATAAATCAGCATTCTATGAAGAGGTACTTAAGGCATTATCCGGCTATATCAGTGATAAATTGAATATTCCGGTTTCAGAGTTGAATAAGTACAATATCGAGGCGAAATTGGTTTCAAGTAGTGTGTCTGAGGATACAATAAAAGGGGTGTTGGATGTTCTTGATACTTGTGAATTTGCAAGATTTGCTCCGGTAGAAAGCGGAAATAGTATGGATGCTTTGTATGAAAAAACAATAGATATTATTAGTCAATTAGAAGAACAAGTAAAAAAATAATAGAATATGAAAAAGATTGGATTGCTTATTCTATCCTTGCTTGCAAGCATAACAATATTGTATGGTGCCGATTCTCAAATGATGAAAGAGGCAAATGATAAATATTCTGAAGAAAATTATAGTGTAGCAGACAGTTTGTATGAAGAGGTGTTGAAAAATGAAGGGGAATCTGCGACGTTATACTATAATTTAGGAAATGCCAAGTACAAGCAAGGAAAGATTGGTCCTGCTATCTTAAATTATGAAAGAGCTTTACTTTTAGACCCTAGTAATGAGGATATTCTTTTTAACCTTGAATTGGCGAAAAGTCATACGACGGATAAAATAGATCCTGTTGAAAAGTTATTGATTACTCGTTGGAACGAAGCTATACAGAAGTGGTTCAGTTCCGACACTTGGGCGATAATCAGTATTGTATTGTTTATTCTGTTCATCGGTATGGTGGGTTGTTTCTTGTTTGCTAGATTTTCATGGCTAAAGAAAACTGCTTTTTTTAGTGGAATAGTCTTTTTCATTTTTAGTATGTTCTCTCTTAACTATGCAAAAAAACAGAAAGAGAGTATCGTTTCACACGAATATGCTATTATCTATTCTGCTACGATTACAGGAAAGAGTTCTCCGGATTCTGGCGGAACCGACTTATTTATTTTGCATGAAGGAACAAAAGTAAAGGTGAAAAACTTATTAAATGATTGGATGGAGATTCAATTGGAGGATGGACATGTTGGATGGATTCCTACTAAAGCCGCAGAAATAATATAAGCATTTTTCGAAAGTGTTTCATTATAAGAATCTTGCTTGAGAGTTTACATTTTTCTCGCCATTTCATTCCTATCACAATTTTGCAGATAAAATTTCCATGTATATGAATGATATTTTTTAGGAATCCTAAATATACTATCTTTAGCTTTGAAGTGAGTTGCTAATTGTGTTTTTATGAAAATGCAATCAAAATGATTATTGAGGAATTTGAGGGTATATATTTAAATTCTATAAATATTGGGCTATTGATTTAATAAGATTTTATGAGATTATCTGTTTATTAAATTTATAGAAACACCTGAATCTCAGTGAAAGAAGTTAAGTGTTTTTTAGTAAAGTATTATTGTGTAGGCATTTTAATGTAGTGAAATTTAGTTAAAGTCTTAATTTAAAATTAAAAATTCAAATTAAATGACTTCTGATTAAAAAATAGATTAAAAATTTTCATAAAAATAAAAATTTATACTAAATTTGCGGTGTTTTTACTACCAAAGACTAATACAAGTCGTTGTTAATCTGTGTAAATCCTAGTAACATATTAATTTAATTCGTGGCAAGGCTAGATTGCGTTGTCGTAAGTGAGAATAATTGTAGTTTATGGCTAATATTGAAAGAGAACAGCTAGAAAAAAAGACTGTTTCAGATTTGAGAGTTATTGCGAGACAGCTTGGTATTAAGCGTGTAGATTCATTTAAAAAAGTTGATTTGATTGATTTGATTCTAAAACAGTCTATGCCTGAGAATGATGGTAAGGTTGGTGATTTGTTTGTTGCTACTGAATCGAATGAAAATTCTGTGCAAGATACAAAAACGGATGGAGTTGTTGAAGAAAATGTTATTACTACTATAGATAATAATATGAAAACGGAACAAAATCCGGAAGAATCTATTGTTCAAGAGAGAAATAGTGAAAAAGAAGTCAATGATAACTTTGATAATCAAAATCCAGTTCGCAACAATAACAATCGCCAGATGCGCCCTAGAAATTATGATATTCCAACAGGTGGCAACCCGGCGGCAGCTATTGCACGAATGATTTTGAATAAGAAGAAAGGTATTATTACTCCCGATCCTATTATAAACGAGCCAACATCAAATCAAAGCATTTCACAGGATGAGGTAATACAAAATGCTCCTTCTGGCGGCAGAAATAATAGAGATGTTAACAATCAACCATTAGGAAATAATGGTTTCAAACAACCAAATAATAATCAACAACCTCCACAACCGCCCAAACCCAAAGCATACGATTTTGATGGATTGATTACCGGTCAAGGTGTTTTGGAGATTATGCAAGAAGGATTTGGATTCCTACGTTCTGCCGATTATAACTATTTGAATTCTCCAGATGATATATATGTTAGTGCTGCACAAATTCATTCTAATGGACTAAAAAATGGAGACGTAATTGATTGTACAATCAGACCTCCTAAAGAGGGTGAGAAGTTTTTCCCATTAATTGACGTAATAAAGGTAAATGGAAGAAATCCTGAATATATCAGAGATAGAGTTCCATTTGATCACCTCACCCCTCTTTTCCCGGATGAAAAATTTAATCTTACCGGAGGAAAAACTTGTAATCTTTCTGTGCGTACCGTGGATTTGTTTTCTCCTATTGGAAAGGGTCAACGTGGTTTGATTGTTGCACAACCCAAAACAGGTAAAACGGTTCTATTGAAAGATATTGCAAATGCAATTGCAGAAAATCACCCGGAAGTTTATATGATCATTTTGCTAATTGATGAGCGTCCGGAAGAGGTTACAGATATGTCTCGTAGTGTTAATGCTGAAGTAATAGCTTCAACCTTTGATGAACCGGCTGAGCGACACGTAAAAATTGCTAGTATTGTCTTGGAAAAAGCAAAGAGAATGGTGGAATGTGGTCATGATGTGGTTATCCTATTGGATTCAATCACACGTTTGGCCAGAGCTTATAATACGGTCTCTCCTGCTTCCGGTAAAGTACTTTCCGGAGGTGTTGATGCAAATGCTTTGCATAAACCAAAACGATTCTTTGGTGCGGCAAGAAACATCGAGAATGGTGGTAGTTTAACAATCATTGCAACAGCTTTAACTGATACAGGTTCTAAGATGGATGATGTTATTTTTGAAGAGTTTAAAGGTACAGGTAATATGGAACTTCAGCTGTCTCGTCAATTGGCTAATAAACGTATTTATCCGGCAGTTGACATTATGGCTTCTAGTACGCGTAAAGATAATTTATTGCACAATGAAGAAACGGTAAAACGTATGTGGGTTTTGCGTCGTTATTTATCAGATATGACAACCGTAGAAGCAATGGAATTCTTTAAAGAAAGATTGGAAAACACTCGAACAAATGAAGAGTTCTTGATTTCTATGAATGATTAAAGTATAAACATTTAGAATATATTTTTTTAGGTTCTATTTTGTATATTTTTTTGACATACAGCAAAATAGAACCTAACTTTTTTTATTTGTAAAATTTACTAAATCTAGTATATAGAACGTTTTCCAAAAAAATTTCCAAGCAGTTTGATTCCGCATTCCATCCAGAACAAGATACACTCTCCTATTAACCCTTTTTGAAACAATTGAGAAGTTACTTTTTTTACTAAATTCATTCCCTCTTTATTGGTTGAAGAATGAGGAAAATCATCTTTGTATTTTTTCAAAAATTTACCAATCAAATAATTTCTGATAAAAATTTCTTTAAAACTGCTATCATGAGAATGATAAACTTTTGCATTCGCTTCGTATCGAATCTTTTTGCCTATTCTTAAAATTTTCGATGCAATATGCATATCCTCATTCGTTTCGATAGGTGCTTCAAAACCATTTAAATTAAAAAATGTTTTTTTTTCATACATTGCACATACATCAGAAAGGAAATAGGTTTTTATACCTAATTCAGAGGCATCACCAATACTTTTTATCTTGCTTTCTGTTGGATAATTATAAGCTCTGATTAATTTTTCTCTTTCAGTTGAATATGGATTTGCTATTTGTTGTGCATACGAAGCAACTACATCTTTGTTTTCTGTTATTCCGGAAAGTAAGTTTTCTATGGTGTAAACATCAAAAGGAATAGCATCTTGCGTCATATATAATAGATAATCACCTTTCGACTCTTTAGCCGCTAAGTTACGTGTTTCTCCGTGATCAAAACTATCACGAGCAATTGAGATAATTTTCGCACCATCTTTTCGAGCTAATTCAACCGTTTTATCAGTCGAACTCGAATCAACTATTATTATTTCTAATGGTTGTTTCGTCTGTTCTTTTAACGATTTCAGTATTAATTCTATTTTCTCTTCACCATTTAATGTTGGTATAATAACAGTTACACTCTTCACAGCAATACAGCTCTAATAATTAATAAAAATATGACTCTAAAACTTATTTATATTTATCTACTTTCTTAAAGAAATAGAACATTCCACAAATTTGTTTCCAAGTTAATTTTGAAAATAATTTATTGGTTGATGGTCTAATGTATGCATGCGAAATTGACACATTAGGAAGGTAAACAACTCTATATCCGGCTCGTTTTATACGCATACAAAAATCAGCATCTTCCGGTCCATAAAATATTTTTTCATCCAGAAATCCAACTTTTGTTTGTGCTTTTTTTCTAATTAATTGACAAGCTCCAATTACGAAATCAACATCAAAGGGAGCAGACTGTTCCATATCGTAATTATTTTCCATGTAAGCATTGGGATAGAGATTTAACCCTATTTTTTTACCCAAATATCTCGCAATACTTTTCAAAAAACTTTTTCTTGTCGGATATTTTTTACAACTATTTTGAGCAACACCATCTTGTCCATACAATTTACACCCACACAATCCCACATCAGGATTTTCATCCATAAATTTCATCATTTCATAATATGCCTCATTATTCAGTTCAGTATCGCTATCTAAAAACATTATGTATTCACTGCTTGCGTTGACCATACCTATATTTCGAGCAGCAGAGACACCTCTGTTTATCGGGCAACAAATCATTTTAATATTAGGATATGAATATGAAACAGCAACTCGAGTTTCATCGGTTGATGCATTATCAACATATAAAATTTCCACATCTTGATCATCTTTTAAAAACTCTAAGGAAGAAAAGTTATTTTGTAAATAATGCCAAGAATTATATCCAATTACTATAATTGTTAGTTTTTTATTCATACAACAAGGTCATTTTTAGAGTTATTAATATTTCTTACATCTCAAGAATGAATTTTTAATAAAATTCCGCCAATCATTTTTTGTGATGTATTTCATCACGTATAACATAATCTCTTACAAGTTGTCTATATAATGAATTTTAATATCGTTTTCTTCTAAATTTCCCTAAAAATTTAAATCTACTATTCTAAACAGAATTTAATATTTTGTATTAGACCTTTGTAAGGTAGAATTTTTTCTTTATATAACAAAAAAAATCGGGCATAAAATGAAAAAAAATCACTTTATGCCCGATTAAGGTAGCTTTATTATTTACTTAACTTTTTAAGTAAAGCATCAATTTCTTTATATTTAGCACCATTACCTACTCTGTAATAAGCTGTTTTCAAAAGATTCAAGTTAGTAGCATCTTCCTGTTTAATTTTTCTAGCATTTTCTAGGTACGGAATAGCCTTAGAAAAATCCGCTTTTGCCTTTTTCTTTTCTGCTAAATATTTCTTTTGATTTTTAATTTCGCTTGCATTTTTTTCAATCTCTTCTGCTTTCTTAACGTATGCAAAACCTGTATAATATTGAGCATCAAAACTATTAGCATCGTTAGCGATTGCCTTTTCACAAATTTCGATAGCTTCTGCAAATTTATTTTGTTTCAAGAACAATTCACCTTTAACCAAATAATATTGAGGATTTGATGGATCTTTTGCAATTGCAGCATCTAGATAACTCAAAGCCTCAGCTTCTTTCTTAGACTCAAGATAATAATTGATCAATGAACCCATCAAATACTTGTTTGAAGGAAATTTTTCAATACCTTCTTTCAAAGTATTTACAAATTTTTCAGTATCACCAATTCCTTTATACGCATCATACAACCATTCATACATAGTCTCAGCCTTGTAGTTATCATCTTTCAACTCTTCCATGTATTTGATTGCCTCTTGCTTTTTAGAAGGAACATTACTTGCTGCATTTATTGTATAAAACTTAATTTCATTATACATAGTATCAGCTTTAAATCCTTCATTTTGCATTAGAGGAACCTTTGGCATATCCAAATATTTGCTCCAAACATTTACCGCAGATTCGTAATCCTTTTCACTAAAACATGCTATACCTTCGTTTATCAAATAGTTAGAATATTGTTTTAGTCTGCTTTTAATCTCCTTTTGATATTTAGGTTTGATTTTGCCTTTCTCATTAGGTTTAACATCTAAATCAGCACATTTGATATAAGAATCAATTGATTTGATTAGATTTTCATTCATCACCTTTTGGTCATAAGGAGTTTTCATCATTTTTTTTCCAGATTCCTCTTCATATATCTTGAAATATACTTGTCCTGCTACCCAATAAGTCTTTGCTTGATTTGCAGTTGTTGGATCTGCAATTGCCAACTCGATTTGAGATTTTGCACCAGGAAGATCTACCGGTTCATACAATTTACCTTCCGCACCGGAAACGTTCTTCTTTTGAGAAAATGCGCATGTTGCTACTGCAAACATACACGCCATCATTACGATTTTTTTCATATCTAAATTATTTAAAGTTTTTATTCATTATTATTTTCTGAAGAGTCGTCAATAACAGGATTCTCTATCTCTGAAATTGTATTCTCCTCTCCTTCATTTATTTCCTCTTCTTCGTTAGAAGTTAATACCTTACAAACAGATGCTATTTGGTCATTTCGCTTACCTAAGTTAATCAAACGAACACCTTGTGTAGCACGACCCATAACTCTAACATCTGTTACTTTCAATCGAATAACTACTCCTGATTTATTGATAATCATTAAATCATTTTCATCCGTTACATTCTTGATTGCAACCAACAAACCGGTTTTATCAGTAATATTCATGGTTTTCACACCCTTTCCGCCTCTATTTGTGATACGATAATCGTCGATATTAGAACGCTTACCATATCCTTGATCAGAAACCACCATGATATTCTCTTTCTCCATATCCTCAATCGCAATCATTCCAACAACCTCATCATCATCACCATTTAATGTCATACCTTTTACACCGGTTGCCACACGTCCCATTGTTCGCACTTTTGATTCATTGAAACGAATAGCACGTCCATACTTATTTGCCAAGATAATTTCGCTATTTCCGCTAGTTAAACAAACATCAATTACTCTATCATCTTCACGAATTGTAATGGCATTGACTCCATTTTGTCTTGGTCGAGAATAAGCTTCTAAACAAGTCTTTTTAACGATACCATTTTTAGTACAGAATATCAAATTATGTGACTCGATAAACTCTTTGTCTGTCAATGTTTTGATATTTATACATGCATTTACTTTATCATCAGCATCTATATTTAATAGATTTTGAATAGCCCTACCCTTAGTAGTTTTATTACCCTCTTCTATCTCATAGACCTTCAACCAATAGCAACGTCCCTTTTGAGTAAAGAACATCATTGTATTATGCATTGTTGCCGGATAGATAAATTCGATAAAGTCTTGATCTCTAGTACTACTTCCTTTAGAGCCTACACCGCCTCTATTTTGTGCTCTAAATTCAGAAAGAGGAGTTCTTTTGATATAGCCTAAATGAGAGATTGTAATTACCATTTCATCATCAGCATAAAAATCTTCAGGATTAAACTCCTCTGATGTCGGAATAATATCTGTTCTTCTTTCATCTCCATACTTAGCCTTGATTTCCAACATCTCATCTTTGATGATTCCCATTCTCATTTCATAACTAGCCAACACCTCTTTATAGTAGTTAATCATCTTCATCAACTCTTCAAACTCATTACGTAAATCAGTAATAGCAAGTCCGGTAAGTTGTCTCAAACGCATTTCAACAATTGCTCTTGCTTGCAATTCGTCGAAATCAAATCGTTTCATCAAATTGGTTCTTGCATCTTCTGTTGTTTTTGAAGCACGAATAATGCGAATCACCTCATCAATGTTATCACAAGCAACAATCAATGCTTCCAAAATATGAGCTCTTTTCTCTGCTTCTCTAAGTTCATATTGCGTACGACGAGTTACAACCTCGTGACGATGCTCCACAAAACAACTGATTAACTCTTTTAAATTCAGCAATTTTGGTCGCCCCTTAACTAAGGCAATATTGTTTACACTGAATGACGTTTGTAATGCTGTATATTTATACAATTTATTCAAAACAACCTTTGCATTGGCATCTCTCTTAACCACAATCTCTACACGCATCTTCTCTTTGCGGTCAGATCCATCATTAACATACGAGATACCTTCCAAACGTTTTTCATTTACCAGATTGGCAATATTTTGAATTAACTCTTTTCTATTAACTTGATAAGGCAACTCTCTGATAATGATTCTTTCGTGATTTGCTCCAACTTCTATTTCAGCCTTTGCACGAATTACAATACGACCACGTCCGGTCAGGTATGCATCACGCACTCCCGAGTATCCGTAAATCGTACCACCGGTTGGAAAATCCGGAGCTTTAATGATTTTTATTAAATCTTCTATGTCGATATCATTATTTTCGACGTAAGCAACAATTGCATCAATTGAATCAGATAAATTATGCGGTGGCATATTGGTTGCCATACCTACTGCAATACCGGAAGCCCCGTTTACCAACAATTGTGGAATACGAGTCGGCATAACAGTTGGCTCTTGATGTTCACCATCAAAGTTATCTTGAAAATCAACTGTTTCTTTATCTAAATCAACAAGAATATCTTCTGTGATAGCTTGCAATCTCGCCTCTGTATAACGCATTGCAGCTGGTGAGTCACCATCTATCGAACCAAAGTTTCCTTGACCTTCTACCAAAGGATAACGCAATGACCATTTTTGGGCCATACGAACTAGGGTTCCGTATACAGAAGAATCCCCATGTGGGTGGTATTTTCCTAATACTTCTCCTACAATTCTCGCCGATTTTTTTGTAGGTTTAGTTGAGACTAACCCTAACTTTTCCATTCCAAATAACACACGACGATGAACGGGCTTAAACCCATCTCTTACGTCCGGTAATGCACGAGAAACAATCACTGACATCGAATAGTCGATGTACGATGATCTCATTTCTTCATCAATGTCAATTTTGATGATTCTGTCTTGATCAACCATTTTATATCTGTTAATAAATTTTGTCAATTATCTATCGTGACATCTTTGTCACTATACTACTTTTAATAATCTTCAAAAAGTGCACTAAATTACAAAAAAAATGGGAAAATGAACGAATTTCTCATGCTATTTTATTTCTCTTTTTGAAAAAAGATTAAAATTATTAGTCTCTTCAACGTGATTTAGGCTCTTTTTTATCAATTGGAGCTATATCATTTTGTTGGTAAAGATCCAAGATAGATAAAATAGAGGAACTAATAAGAGATAATCAAAGAACTATGATAGAAAGATTTTTTCAACATTTATATTTTATATTTTTATTTTGCAATTTTCTAACATTTTATTATTGTATATTTGTGGCGGAATTAAAGGGAGAATTTTTCGTTTTAGAAGTTGCTTTTGTTTATTAGTACAAAATGTTACTGATATAAATGTCGGCATCTTAGACTAAAAACGAAATAAAAGACTTCAATATATTCCAAATTAAATTATTTAATAATTATTTAATATGCACACAAGAGAATTTTCGCAAAGAGCAAAAGATGTATTATTGTACAGCAGAGAGGAAGCGGAAAGGTTAGGTAACAACTACGTTGGACCGGAGCATCTCTTACTAGGAATCCTTCGTGATGGTGAAGGACCTGCCGTTACTGCATTGAAATCTTTAAAAGTTGATATAAAAAAGGTAAAAAGAGTGTTGGAAGAGCGTTTAAGAACTGATTCTCAAACTACAAATCTCTCCTATCATGAACTCCCATACATAAAATCAACAGAAAAAATATTGAAATTGGTTAACTTGGAAGCTCGTGCCATGCGTTGTGACGTTATGGATACAGACCATTTATTATTAGCAATTATGAAAGAAAACTCAAATATTGCAGCTGAATCGCTTTTGTCTGAGAATGTTTCTTATTCTCAACTGCTTTCTGTGATTACCCGAAAAGAGATTCCTTTGGGTAATTTCTTGGGTGAGGAAGAATCGCCTGAATATAATTCATCCAATCCTATATTTAATCAGCCTAATTCTCAAGCGGGTGAATCTAGTTCAACTCCGGTTTTGGATAATTTTGGTACTGATTTAACAAAAGCTGCCGAGGAGGGGCGTTTGGATCCAATCGTTGGTCGTCAATCGGAAATTGAGCGTGTTTCGCAAATTTTAAGTCGAAGAAAAAAGAATAATCCTATTTTAATTGGAGATCCGGGTGTTGGAAAATCTGCTATTGTAGAAGGTTTGGCATTACGGATAGTTGAAAAGAAGATTTCTCGAAATCTATATGGCAAACGTATTGTTTCTCTGGATATGGCTTCTGTAGTAGCCGGAACAAAGTATCGTGGTCAGTTTGAAGAACGTATAAAAGCTATAATCAATGAATTAGCAAATAATCCGGATGTAATATTATTTATAGATGAGATTCATACGATTGTGGGGGCAGGAAGTTCTCCGGGTTCGTTAGATGCTGCCAATATTTTAAAACCAGCCTTGGCTCGCGGGGAAATTCAATGTATTGGTGCAACAACTTTGGATGAATATCGTCAACATATCGAGAAAGATGGAGCTTTGGAACGTCGTTTTCAAAAGGTATTGATTGAACCTACCTCTGCTGAAGAGACAATCCAAATTCTAAAAAATATCAAATCGAGATATGAAGACCACCATAATGTAACTTATACTGACGAGGCTATTGAAGCTTGTGTCAATTATACTGAACGTTACATTTCTGATCGTTCGTTCCCGGATAAAGCTATTGATGCTTTGGATGAAGCTGGAGCACGCACTCATCTTGTGGATGTGAACGTTCCGGAACAAATCTTAAAATTGGAACAAGATCTTGAAGCGATAAAAAAGGCAAAAATAGATGCTGTTACTTCTCAAAATTTTGAAAGTGCAGCCAATTATCGCGACAATGAAAAGAATTTGACTTTACAGTTGGATGCGGCAAAAAAAGAGTGGGAAGAGGAGTTGAAAAATAAAAGACAAGTGATTGATGAAGATTGTGTGATGAATGTCGTTTCTATGATGACGGGTATTCCTGTTCAACGTGTTGCTCAAGCTGAAGGTGCCCGTCTTTTAAAAATGAAGGATGTGCTAAAGTCAAAAGTAATTGGTCAGGACGATGCTGTTGATAAAATTGTTCGTTCTATCCAACGAAATCGTATCGGTTTAAAAGATCCTAATAAACCAATCGGTTCTTTCCTTTTTTTAGGTCCGACCGGTGTTGGTAAGACGCATTTGGCTAAAATGTTGGCAAAGGAGATGTTTGACACTGTTGATGCTCTTATTCGTGTTGATATGAGTGAATACATGGAGAAATTCTCTGTATCGCGCCTGATTGGAGCTCCTCCGGGGTATGTTGGATATGAAGAAGGCGGACAATTGACAGAACGAGTTAGAAGAAAGCCTTATTCGATTGTTCTTTTGGATGAGATTGAAAAGGCTCACTCGGATGTATTCAATCTACTATTACAGGTAATGGATGAAGGTCAATTGACGGATAGTTTGGGACGAAAAGTTGATTTCAAGAATACGATTATAATTATGACGTCCAACGTGGGGACTCGTCAATTAAAAGATTTTGGTGGGGGAATTGGTTTTAATAATTCAAAAGAAATGGACTCTGAGTATGCACACGGAGTAATCCAAAAGGCCCTAAATAAAACTTTCTCTCCTGAATTTTTGAACAGAATCGATGATGTGATAATGTTCTCACAACTTCAGTTAGAGTCGATCTTTAAAATCATTGATTTGGAGTTGGCTGATGTTACTCAACGAGTTATCAATATGGGCTATTCTTTGGAGTTAACTGATGAAGCAAAGAAGTTTATTGCTGAATCCGGTTATGATATTCAATATGGTGCAAGACCATTGAAACGCTCTATTCAGAGACATATTGAAGACAACTTGGCTGAACTTCTTTTAAAAGGCGAATTAAAAGAGGGTGACAAGATTAAAATCGATTTCAATTCTGAGGAGAAAAAAGTGGTTGCTTCGATTGATTCTAAAGTAGAATAGAGAGATTTATATAAGCCCATTTTGCATTAGTGAAAGTCTTAGCGACTGACACTAATGCTTTTTTTTGGGGGTGGAATAGTATTCATGGTACAACCACTGATGCGTAACGATGGAGTGTGTTTTAAACCGGCTCCTATTCTTTATCATCTGAAGCTAACATCAAATTGTATTCATAATTTTCATCATCCTGAACGTAGAGTGTTGGTTTGAATGGCTCATTTTCCTTAAAGTTCTCTACCTGTTCCATTACTTCGCGGAACACCTCGGGAGTGTACTGTGGCGGATATCCGTTCTTTACAAGACAAATCTTGATGTCCTGTTTCAATTGGTCTCTTACTCGTTGGTTATTGAGCCAATCAGCAAATGACGATTTTGTATCAATGATGTCTCGAATCTTACAAGCAAGACTCTTACATTTATCGTTAATTACAATACCATCCACCTCCTTATCTTCTCCATAAACAAAATTGTTCTTGTCTCTCAAATGTATGAGAATATCATAAAAAGCTTTCTCTTCAAAGGTAAGTCCTAACTTGCGGAAACTTTCTCGGTCTGCCTGCATACCTTTTAAAATGTTTAAGGCTTGCTCTGTTGCATTCATTATGATACTTTCTGCTGTGGCTTCCTGCGTTTCGCCGGCTTCTTCCTCTGAGAGGAATTTCCTTCTGTCGTGGTACTCCTGAATGGTAGCCTCCAACATTTCTTGAAATTTCTTTGCAGCAACTTGATTGGTTTTTCCATATTCTGTAATCTGCTTGCGAAGAAGTTTTATCAGAGTTTCCAGTTTAGAAGCAGGCATCTTGATTTCTTCAAGTCTTTCTGTAAACTCAGGTCCGAATATATCCATTTCATCGCCTTCTTCCAAAATGCTCTCCACATTGTTATACTTCAAGGCCTCTTCCACCATCTTTGCCACACGTCTATTCATTGTGTCAGTGTCAGGGGCGTCAGTGCCATTCATTTTATAAACCATACCGGCAATAGCCATGAAACATTGTGCCAGTGCTGATTCCTCTTCATGTAGTTCTCCCGATGGCTGACAAAGATCGTATGCTTTTCGCATCCTCTTTACATTCTGCAAAAAGTAGGTCTTGAAGGAAACTTTTTTAGTTTTCTTTCCGTCTTTATTGACAGTGTTGAAACTTTCATTTGAAGAGAATACATATTCTGCCGCTTTTGCTAAAAGAATGTATCGTGAAGCAGGGTCTGTTTCGGAATTTAGGAATGGTGTTAAATCATAGTTTCTGAACAGCACCTTCAGAATCTCCATATATTCACGGAATATTAAGGTTGCTTGTTCGATGTCATCTTTTGTCAATGCCACCGAATTAT